>BNJV01000871.1_pt1 | contig 162043 bp, 169 predicted proteins | sample 8540591 | NCBI WGS metagenome assembly BNJV01 (sample SAMD00202457, study PRJDB9452) | human saliva metagenome | host: Homo sapiens
TTTAACGATACAATCATGGCAAGACAGGTATTTCCACCCTTATCTTGTGTCACTGTCTATACAGAAGAAATGGGACGAACAGCTATGGATATTCTCAATAAACAAGTCTTGGCCCCTCGAAAAATACCAACTCTTACTAAACTAGGAACAAAATTAACATTAAGAAATAGTACGAAATAGGTAATTTTTTTCAATTCACTGTTTTTCTATGATTTTGAGGTCATAACTACAATGTTCAAATAAACGATAACTCATACTCTAATGTTTGGTTTTTTTCTAGAAATAACAGTTTGAACAATAAACTTAAATAGGATAATAACATACATAAATTGATTTAAACTAACGATTTTTGATAGAATTAAAGAACCGAAAGAGGAAGTAATATACCCACTCAATCTCCTTTTTAGAGCCGTTTAAAAGACGGTGCTAATTTAAACAAAAATAATCCGTCCTCACTTTTGACGAAGTAAGGACGGATTATTTTTCTCCATTAAAGAGTTTGAAAAAAACAGCTCAATAATAGCACTTGCTCTTCAAAAAGATATTGAAAAATTATAATTCTACTGTTAGAATCTCATTTGTAGGTAGATACACCAATGTATAAATGAATCAATCTTCCCATGGTCTCTAATTCACTTCTATCTCACAGAGACTTTGTCTTACGTTATTGGTGACATTAAAATTTTATATAAGTGCCTACCGCTAACTAGGGTTACCCCCTAGTTTTTTTACTATAATCTCTCACATACTCATTTTTTTGGAGTATAAAGTAAAAACATTACTAAATAATCAGCTATTGACGACAATGCAATAATGCAGACTAGGTGACTAAATAAAGACACCACAAAAGTTAGACATCGAAAGTCTAACTTTTGTGGTGTAGTTAAGGTATGATGTTATTCTCTAACAAGGGTATAATATAAAAAAGACTCTATGATTTCTGTAGTAGGTAAAACCACTATAGAAATTATAGAGACTCAATTTAATCATTTAGTTGCTCTTGAATTGCATCGCTTCATCGCTCTGCACAAATTCTCGTTGAGCATCTGTTAATTCCTCGAGTTCATCACAACCAATAAGTCCAAAGACTTCCATACCATCTTTAGTACTTACAATGTATGCCTCAAGTTCCCTAGCTTTGTCAACGTCTGACACTAAGTAAATGTTTTTTTTAGTCATTACTTCATCAGTCATTTTACTCTCCTTCAACCCTTTATTAGTGTTTAATCTTCCCCCAATTTATCATGTTGGGCCCTAAAGGCGTATAATGGATCAAAATCTGAATCAAGTTTGCTGTTGTCGTCAGCTTGTTCTGCCATCTTAGCATTTAAACTATCTTCCATTCTCCCAATACAATCCATTACCTTCCTTATCATTGTAAGGGTTTCCGAAGTAATTTTCAAGACCTCACTCGATTTTTCGTTGTGTTTAATTGTATCTAAGCTTTTCAATTTCTGCTTTAGACGTTCTTCAATTTCGTCTAAACGTAGCTCTTTTATGCTTTGTTGAGGTTCTGCAGTGGCTGATACTGGATTTAGAGGTTTTATGTTATCAACCGTCAAGTCTTCAATTTTTGTGACGTTCATAATGACCTTAGCACGTGCTTCTTCTTTTCCATTATGACCTGGTATATAGATATAGTTGGTGCTACCAAAAAAAGATTGTTGGGTAATATCATTTTTAGCTAAGCTTTCAAATAATGAATCATGACCTTCTACTAAACTGTTAGCAAAATAAATATTTCTCGTGTCTCGGAAAAGTTGGGTATTGAAAATAAATGGCCTGTTCTTAGGGAAATTATTCACGTGGGGAGAATGGAAAAAATGCTCTGTTGATAGGTAATGCACGTAAGGGACCTTGCTGAGTAGCTGAGACAAAGTGTTCGTATCCATCTGAGCCTGCTCATCAAAGAGGAAGATATCTGTAATGTGGTTTGTTGGAGACGTTACTAACTCAATATCCTTTTTTAAATAGCCCGCTAGCAGAACGGCATGTTTTTTCTCATCCTCTAAGTCTGCATGTTTGTGGGTAATCGTGATCTTAGCTTTATCTTCTAAATACGATAGAGCATTCCAAGAAATATGTGACTTAAACCCCATAATAGCTACTCTATGATCTTTAGATTTAGCAAAATTAGTCAGCTTATGAAAAAAGGGAGAGGCTTCAAAAGGAGATAGGACGTAGGGATCAATATAGATATTAAGCATCAGTATCACCTTCTTCTTGTTCTAGCTCTTCTAGTTCGGCGTCTTTAATTAATGGACGCTCATTAAACGCTTCATTCATTCTAAAAGGCATGTATTTGGCCACACGACCACCTTCGGTTGTATTTTGACTTCTGATAACAACTAGAGACTTATCAATCCCTTCTTCTGCAGCAAGTTCTAGGTCGAGGAAAATAATGTTATTGAGGTTCTTATAGCCACCATTTTCGATAAGCATATACTTGTCTTCAATTTCTTGAATATCATCAAAATTGTCAACGATAATCAGTAGATAACGTTTGTTGCCTTCTTCATCTAAACCATCCTCGAAACGTCCAAAGTGTTTAAAGACATTAAGCAATTTATCAAGATCGCTGGTATCACCAACGTTAGTTATATAAGGATACACATCAAAAAGATTCTTTGTACCGTCATCTTCCTTTTTATTGAGTGCTAACTGACCGATAAAGAGATATCTAGGAACATGTACCGTATACGTATGCTCTTTCTTCTTCGCCTTTTTGGCTTGTAATTCTGATTTGCGTTTCTCCATACCAGAAAGAGGACTTTTACTCTCACTCTTTTCTTGTGTCTTTGTCACTGTATACGTGAACTTCTCCAGTTTTGACGTAGGAACAAAATAGGCATAGTTTTGATTAAATTTGAAGTTCTGATAGGCATCTACGACCTTCCAGTATCGAATAGGAGAGTAGTTATCTTCTTCCCGAAGAATATCTTTCCATTTATAAGTGAAGTTTCTGCTGATCTTATTTGCTAGTAAGAGCAACATCGTTCCATGACTGTAAATAGAGTAACTTGTTGCAAGAGCCCCTGGAGTGTCTTCACGTTCAAACTCCCACTCTTGAACCAAGTAAAACTCTCTGAGTCGTTTGAGATGCGGTTTGATTTTAGGAATCGGTAAACCAAACTCCCTTGAAATTTGAAGTAGTTGAACATTTCGGAAAGTAGCTATAAATAGTAGGATATCCATATCTAACTGGTTTAGTTGCTTACTTATTAACTCGTAATCTGTTTCTTGACTATAGTTGATCTGAATGATGTAATCCTCTTGAAGTTGCAAATGGAAAGGAAAGTCATTGTTTGGGTAAACTTGTTTCAGTAATGGTGTCGAGGCATACTTCTTATAATAGTCGTCCAAAAATCGAGAGACAGTATTCAATGTTGCTTTTCCATCGATTGTTCTTACCCCAAAACGACGTAGTCTTTCATTGAATTTTTTAACGAAGTCTTGATAGGCTTCCAGTGCTTCAGCAGAAGGCTTTTCTCCTGTTTCAGATAATCGAACTGTCCCATCAGGCATGAGAGTGACTTCTTCCCCATTAAATATTTTCTTCGGATAAAGTGGAAGATTGATTTTCTTAGCAATATTTTGTAACCATTTTTTATTACCTGGTGTTCTTGTCATTTGTCTAGTCCTTCTCTTCAATTTTTTGGAACCATTATACTAAACCTCATATACCTTTTTTAACCCAGTGACACCCACGCACAAATTAGAACTCAAAACCAAGAGCCAGATTGATATACTTCTCTGATAATGTATACTTGATAAATTGCAAGAATAAGTGCAACATTTACTCGAACTCTTCTATTAGGGCTTCACAAGCAGTTCTGTAAGGTAAACATTTTCGTGGTCGGTGATTGATATCATATAAGGCCTTGTTCAAAGCCTCATCAGAGATAGTCGCTAAATCTGTTTTCTTTGGGAAATTGGCGTACCAAGCCTAAATCTTCCAAGTGTTTCTTTGGGTTGTCGAGTTTTTCCTTTATGACGAAGGACGCTCAAATCCAGATCAATCAAACCAGCATAGAGCTAGTTATAAATAGTTTTAAAAGCTACCATTGGCTTTTGTTCAAGCTGATAGCGGACCACAAATCTGTTCAGGCGACCAAGAGGATTTTTAACCGTTCTCAATTTCCTTTTTCAACTTTGGTGTCAAACAAGACTTTTGACCTTTTTGCTTATTCCTACGGTTGTACTGTTCCTCTGCGGGGACTACTCTATGTTTCCATTCATAAAATGCAGAACACGTAATTCCGAGTAGATTGCACATTCAGCTAATGCTTCAACTTTTATTTCTGTTAAAGTATTCAATCACTAAGTATTTTGATTCATGGCGCTGTTTACCTAACCTCGTCAGCTAGTTTGTGATGATTCCTTTTGTCAATTAAACTTTCTTCGCCACTACTAATACATTTTTACAAGTTCCATTTTAAATTCTTTTGAATAGGAACGATTTTTTGTTTTCTTTGTAAATCCTAAAATCCCATATTTTTTATAGATAGCAGCCCAATCTTGAATCGCCCTTGTGAAAATATGGAGACAGTTACGTATTTCAGATCTGGAACAATTACCATTAATATAATCGATACAAGCTTGTTCTTTCTCGAATGGAGTGTAATTTTCTCTTCTAGACATAAAAATACCTCTTAAATAGATTTTAGGTATTTACCATGTCTACTTAAGAGGTATCATATCAGAACCGGTGGCTTGCTCTTCGGCTGAAAGCCTCTGCTACCGGCCGAGGCCTAAAGGCCTACCGAATGGTTTCCCTTCAGCACCACCTTTGCTAGCTGACCTGTATAGCAGGTCTCCTTAAGATTACTTTCTTTTATTCTTCTCACCTGTAAACGGATTATACTCCTCAAATAGACTTAGATGATCTGCTATCACGTCTTCTTGTAATTGATTACGAATATATTCTTCAAGTCACTTCTGATTTCGCCCAACCGTATCAACATAAAACCTGCGACACCAAAATTTGCGGTTCCCATATTTATAGTTTAAATTAGCGTGTCGATCGAATATCATTAAGCTATTTTTACCTTTAAATATCCCATAAATGAGGAAATAATTTGTTTCGGTGGTATACTCACCAACATGTGAGTGTAAGCTGGGTAAGCTTCTGCTTCATGAATTTCAATGTCTTTTCTTTCACATAATAACCGTAAGATTTGACCAATACTTGCTTTGTATTTCCCATAAATTATCTGACGTCTATATTTTGGGACGAAAACAATATGATACTTACAATTCCATGTAGTATGTGCTAAACTATTATTATCCTGTCTCATCAGGGGTCCTCCTTTTGTATATTAGTTAGTGGTCGGGAGTCGGGAAACCTTATCTAATATATCACTTTAGGGGGACTTTTTTGATACATCGCTAAAAGCTTTTCGGAACCACTAGCACAGCTAGTGGTTTTCGTAAAACAAAAAAGAGAGAACCGGAACGATCCTCTCTAGATGTTAGTTATAAGTCACCCACTACAGTTGACAAAGAGCCATTAGTGATCATAGACTAGCGTTCTTATTATTCTATTAGCTTTTTTACAAATAATTACCATAATTTATATAACCTTCAACCATAATATCTTTTTCTTATTAGAAAAAAATTGGAGCTCCCCATTCAATAACCGAACTAATACCTTGATAACTTTTAATAATCATTAAATCAAAATCTGCTGATAAAGAATAGCAAACGCCTAAATAATTTAAAGTACAAATTGTATCACCTTTTCCGAACCCTTTCATTTTCCAAATAATATAAATCGCTAATAGTTCCAACTATGTTTGCAGTAATTAAGAATATCCCTTCTAATTTCAATTCAAATAAATTAGTGCAAACAGTATTTTCTACAGTATACCTTTTAACAACTGATTGATTTATGTTTTCTTTAAAAAATGGACTTCTTTGCAATTCTGACTCCCATAAAAATAAAATATTCCCACTTTGTAAAATGAGGTACAACGAAAAGACATGTTCGTCTTATATACTAGAATTCCCCAACTCGGTATAGAAAGACGATGAACATATCCTACACTCATTCGACCAGAAAATCTCGTTATTCTCACTTATCAACCACTGTACAAGGAAAAATTAGTTCCCATCTCAAGATAGGGAGGAAACCAGCTGAGATTGCTTGTCTATTAGGACGAAAACGTTCGACAATTTCTCGTGAGGTTAAGCTTGGTACGCTCACTCAGTTCTAAGATAAGAATGGTAAATGAACTAATTTTGCTGATAGCGGTCAATGTGTCTACGAAGAAAACCGTAAAAATAATGTCTATCTAAAGTTAGACCAGTATTCATCACGATTTATTAAAGAGCTAGAGAAAGCTGTTACCTCCACAATCCGTCGTCACAGTGTGGATACGTTTATTCACGAATAAAATGTTATAAAAAAAGTAAGTATACAAAATGTGTGATGTAAAGAATTTGGCATAAGTTGAAAAAAACTTTGTTTAACCTAAAGAACAAGGACTTTTCTTAAAAATTTTTTTAGATATTATTAAGTAATAGTTAATAATATAAGAACCTGAACTCATTTTTCAATTTTCACTTTGTCCAATTTCAATTCTTAAAAAAATATTGTCAATACAGATAAAAAAACGTACCATTCTTAGATATCATTTTTTTAAACAGCCACAAATCTCACTACAAATTTAAAAAAATATGAAAGCATCAATCAAACCAGTGACTAACCAGCTTTGAGTTTCCAGTGCTTCCCCTCATTTGTGTCAAATAATGAGGGGAAAGTCAGATAAAGTTTATTTTTTTACAAATCAATCAGAATGAATAAACAGAAAAATAAGAAATATAATTCGAAACATGCGAAATGAGGTTATGTACGATACAAAACCATCACAAATACTTTTTACTTTCCTTGGGTATAAACAACAGGCTAGATCTTTGTAATAAACTTAAATCAACATTTTTTTAGTTGAAATTATTAATATAAATATTTATCTATTAGATACATTTAATTATTTAATACTATCAAAAAAATATCTAAATAGGATGAAGTTATGGGGTTTAATATTAGAACAATAGAGAACTAAATTTAATAATTCACCAAATATGTTCGTTATACTTCCCTTTGAAATCCTGTTCTGTTTCTAAAACAGTAATTTTTATTAATATCTATAAAGTTTGATATACGTGATAAAGTTCTAAGTGAAGCTATTTGATGAATCTCTATCATAACATTCCATTTCTTAAAAAAATATGATTAATTAAAAATCGAATAATACAGAGAATTACCTCCTATCTCATAAAAAGGATGTATTCGGTAAGATTTTTTTCCTTCAAAATTTAAAAATATCTTTCCAGATTAACATTAACTCATTTTTCTGTACAAGTCAACTTTCTTACTTCAAATTCCTTATTTTTCAATTAATTGCTGTAATGACTTGTAATTAACTTTACCACTTACTGTTATTGGTATTTTTTCGATATAAAAATAATTTTTGGGGAATCATATACATCGGAAGCACAAGACTTAATGAATTTGAGATTTCCTCAAAATTCACCAATTCATCTGATACAATAAAGCTACATAATTCATTTTTGTGAATAATTGTGGCTGCATTCATGATATTATGACACTTCTCAAGTTCATAATCTATTTCTTTTAAAGAGATTCTATTACCATTTATTTTTGTTAAACTACCACTTCTCTCGATGAATGTGTAAGACAAATCTTCCTCAAGTTTAACAATATCACCTGTATTAAATGCTAAAATCATCTCTTCATTAAATCGTAGATGAGTTAAACCTGAAGCAATTCCTCTGTATCCCCTCATCAATTGCGGTCCAGTTATAAATAGATATCCAGGTATTCCACTTGGTAAAATGCGTCCATTTTTATCACAAACATAGTACTTGTTATATCCAATTGGGTACCCTATAGTTGAATGATGGGTATTTTCATTAACTGAAACTGCACTTGTGCAAATTGTACATTCAGAAGGACCATAAGATATGAATAATTGAACCTTATCCCTCCATTCTTCAATTAGTGATTTAGAAGCAACCTCTCCTCCTAAATTAATAATCTTTAAATTAGATAAATCATCTTTATTCAAAGATTTTTAAAAAAATGTGAGTGTACAATTAATATGAGTAATCTCATTTTTAGAAATTATCTCAGAAATTTTTTTCTGGGATTATAGTGCATTGATTCTTCAATAAGTACTAAACTTCCTCCTGATACAATAGAACACAAAAATATCGCTCATTGCAACATCAAATGTTATTGAAGAAATTTGTAAAAATTTTACTAGAATAATCTATATCATAAGTTTGAATAGCTGATAGAATATGATAAGAAAAGAGATACCTGAGAAATATCAATTGCTTTAGGTTCACCGGTTGAACCTGAAGTAAAAATTGTATATGCTAAATCATCCTCCCGAACACTATGTGAATCAAAACTAGAGCTAGCTAATTTATAATCAAAATCAATATTGCTAGGATTTATTACTTCTAAGTTAAAAATCACTATAAAATTCACTAACTTCATCTTTCATAGTTATGCAATATTGACTTTGACAAATTTCAACTATTTTTCTTAATTCTTTCTTTTTGGAGTTTCTTTAGTTATACAACAAAAATTTATTCCTAACCTTAAAAGTGAAATAATAACAATTATTGATTCAAAATCACTGCAACAATATACTAAAACTGTTTGCTTAAAATCCATCTTATTAAGAAATATATTATATATTATTGCCATTACTTTATCAGATAAATTCTTTAACTCTTCATATGTTATAAATGAATCACCACGTTCTAAAGCAATTCTTGATGAATTTTGTTCAAATGACTTATTAACTAACTCTGAAATACTCGCAATCTGAGATTCATGAAGATTATTCTTGGGTTGTGGCAATTGAACTTGTGTTGTTAAATTTATATCATTAATATTAGCAAACAAATTAGCTTCAATATTATTTATTATTGTTTTTAACATGTTTTCTATTGCCAAAAATAGTACTTCTTCTATAAATAGTTTCATTGTATTCAATTACAATTTGTAAATCATTTTTATGTATAGAACAGTGATATCATTTTTGACTAAAATCATTGAAGACCATTAACTCCTCTAAGTTATCATGTTCAAGAGAGTTATTTTCATATGTCATCATTATTGGACAAATTGAATCCGTAAACGAGTCATCAATTCTAGTATTTTTTTCATAATATCATTGAGATCTGGAGTTTGATTTAATAAAAGCTGTTGAAGCATATCGTGAGTAGATTTAACAACTTCAGCAAAAAGCATTATTCGAAGGAAACTCAAAAATTGTTGGAACAACTTGAACATAGTAACCTAGTTCATTGGGATTCACTTTGTATAAGTTTCTGTTATTTGAAGGAATACCAATTAATGGAGAATCTTCCATTATTACTTGAAAACAAATGGCCGTAATTGTATAAAGGAATGAAAAACTCCGAAACTTTCAAATATCTTGATTTTTCAAGTATATCGGAAAAATTTTTCGATTTTTGAATAAACTCGATTACCAAGATGATTATTGATAGGATTTCTATTGAAGTCTGTAGAAAAAAATTTATACTATAACTTTTTGTTTAAATAGTTTTTTTCCAAAATTCATTTTCTTTCTTGAACGATTCTTTCTTTAGTGAGGGATATAAAGAAATATTAGTTAAGACTTCTCCATCATAAAAAGAGACTCAAACAACTTTAATTTTTGTAAGTTCATCGATGGCAATATGATGAATTACAAAAATTAATAACAATGCTAATCTTTATAATGCAATATATTTATTTTTTTATTGGTAACTCAGTACGTAAGTGAAATTTATAACAAATATCAGTTTTTATATTTCGTAGAAAGTTATTATAGTCATATTTATAGTCGAAAAACTGTTTAGTAACGATATTTTTTTATTAGATCCTTACGTTCTGTGTAGCTATAGCCCTCATTAGTGGGCTCTATAGTTGAAATTAAATTTTTAAAAATAGTTATTTTTTTGTTCTAGACTTTCTAAATAACCATTGTCTTGTAAAAATTCTAACAGCAAAACACTCATTATAATGTCTATCTTCTAACTCTTGAGTATCATTTAATTTTTAATAGCTCAATAATTTCTTTTTCGAAATGTTACTTTATTAGTATAATTAATATCTTTTATATATTGATTTTTTTCTTAAAGTTTTCAATTAGTGTTAAAAAAATTGGGAACTCTCATTAATTCATTTATAGGAATATCAATATTAAATTTACTGTTTAATTCCATAATTAGAATCATTCCACGAATTGAATCACCTCCAACTGAGAAGAAATCATCTTCTTCTTTAACTTGAATACCACACATCTCACTAAGAGAATTTATAAGATATTCTTTAAAAATCTAATTTTTTTCATTGTGATCATATTTGGGGATATAATTTGATGAAATCGCAATCTTTTTACCACTGTTATTAAACTTAAAATTTGAAACAATATTTATTTTTTTGAAGGAACTGAGTAAGAAGGCAAATAACTCAAAAGAAAATTGCGTAAGGAATTTGTATCAAGATTACTACCATCTTCTACTATTATATAAGATTCAAGAATATTCTGATCATTCTTGACCACAATTGCATCCTTAATCGAAGGATATTTCATTATAATTGATTCTATCCCTTGCAAGTTAGCCTTTTGGCCATTGATTTTTATTTCAAAATCTTTTCGTCCTAAATATTCCAGTTGGTCAAGATGGTTTCTTCTAACAAGGTCACCTGTTCTAAAAGAATTTTTTTCCATCTTTGATTCCAAAATATTCATTATTTAACTTTTCCAAAGTATAGCCTGAGCCTAAGTTTTCTCCAAAAAGTATTAACTCTCCTTCCATTTTCTCAATACCGCTATCGTTCCAAATTTCATAACTTACTCCCTTAATTGGTTTTCCGATTGGAACCCTACTATTTTGTATTGAGTCAGTAATTTCATAAACTGTACTTACTATTGTATTTTCAGTAGGTCCATACGCGTTAATTAATCTTACTGAATTATAATTATTCCTAATCTTATTAGCTTTTTGCAGGATGTAATGTTTCACCTCCTAGAAAGATAGTTTTTAATTTGAACGTGTTTAACTTATCCCCATTTAAATTATCAAAGACAGTCGGAGTGGCAAAAATACAACTTAAACTAATATCACTAGTTTGGTTTATTTCAAGTAAAGTTTGTTTAATATATAGAGTACCGCCATGTAAAAATGTTACAATCAATTCTAAAATCGATAAATCAAATGATATTGATGCCCCCCAAACAACATGTGACACTTCCTCAGCTGAAAAAAAACATTCTATCCAACTACATAAATTATTTAAATTTTTATATGAGATTTTAGCGCCCTTTGGTTGACCAGTTGTTCCAGAACTAAACAATATATATGCTGTATCATGACTAGAATTACAAAACAGATTTTCTGTTAATTGACTATCAATAATCTTTCTATAATGACTTCCAACTTTTTCTATCTGATTACTATCTTTAGATATTTTAATAATGAAATCTGGTGATAATTCATTGATTAGCATGGTTTCATAATCGTGATTAGCGTCATAACTAAGAGGCACGTATGTTGCTCCAAGGTTCCAGATAGCAAAAATAAAAATATACTAAATCCGGACATTTTTTTCAGATTTAATTAAAATTTTAGAACCTACCTTAACTCCTTCTCTCAATAATAATTTACTAAAATAATTTACTTTATCGCATAGTTCATCATACGATATTTGAAGTCCATCGTATTCAATAGCTACTTTACAATTATATTTCCAGAAAATATCGCTAAAAAAATCATTTTAAATCCTCCTTCAAATAATTATATATATTGTCAGATAAATAATTTAGATCACATTCACTTAAAACATTAATATAATTTTTTTAGACAAAAATATTATTAGGAATCATCAAAAAAATTAGATTTATCTTCTGGAATATCAATCCAAATCCCCTGATTCCTTAATGAACTAAGTCTGTCTTTCCATACAGTTATTTCTTCGGGGTTTATAATATCTTCAGTAGCCATTTCAATAGCCTTTATATACTCAAACAGTGTCACAGGCTGACTAGTAACAGCGTTGACAAGTAAAACATCTTTATCAATACTTTCAACAATTATTTTTGACAGTTCATCTACTTTTGCAGAATAAAACATCGGACTATTTGAAAAGAAATCTTTCGGTGCAAGTTTTAATATATTTATTGCTTTTGCTAGATTCCAAATCGCATCTTTAGAATTTGGCTTTCTTATTTTTTCACTACCAAGTACATTACCAGTCCTAATAATTGTTGTCTCGCCACCTTTTTCAGAAAAAAGTTTTAAATATTTTTTTCTCCTATAAATTTGGAATAACCATATCCACTCGAAATATTGGGGTTTTTTTAAAATCCAAATATTCAAGATCTGTACTCGAATCAGTATATACATCTGTTGTTGATAAATAAATTATCTTTTTGTTTCTACCATATCTCGCAAGATTAATTAATGACTCCATAGAATAAGAATTCACTTGAAGTAAGTCTTCTGCTGGCAAAATGTGGTTTACTCTTGCAGCTATATGAACAATATGTCTAACTTCAATTGAAAGTTTTTTAAAATCACCTTTTGATAGACCTAAGTATTCAGTTTCAAGATTACCTTTAATGACTTCAATTCGTTCAATAAGACTTTCATCATATAAATCAAACTCTATAAGTTTATCAATAATTCTGAGTTTATCACCCGTTCTTTCGAGGCAAATTACAAAGTTACCTTTATCTAATAATTGTTTTAAAACGTGTATGCCTACAAATCCAGTAGCACCTGTCAACAGTATTTTTCTCTTCCTCCAGTCTCTAATAAACGAGTTTTTGAAAAAGAAAAAAATCACTAAAATAATCTTTTTAAACGTTTCTCTGCTTTCAATTGGTACTTGCACTCAAAAATTAGAAGATAATTTACCATTATTATTCTCTAAACTGAAATTTGAAATTATTTTTTTGACACTTCATATATAGATGAAGCTCTAACAAAATCAGAAATCATAATATTAACATTAAATGCTTGATTGATTTCATTTAATAGTGAGATTATATAAATAGAATCTCCACCTTGCTCTATAAAACCCTCATCATAGGAAATCTGTTTTGATGAAATGTATTTAGAATATATTCGATATAACTCTTCCTTAACATTTTTGAGTAGTTTCTAAAGATTTATTAATAATAGTATTCTCAAACCAAAAATGTTCTTTTTAAATAATATGCGGGTGGTAAAGGTATCTTCTGTTCACTTATTTCAAAAAAATAAGATTTTTTTGCATGTGATATTATTCAGGAATTTACTAACAAATCATAAAAATATATTTAAACTATATCTCCCATTATTTGTAGTTGAAACAAGGTTAATATTTTTTTATAAGTTTCAGTTAACTCACGAATAAGGTTATTCGAAACAGTACGACTCCCAATTTCTATAATTTCGTCTATCTCGGAACTTTTTGAATACTTCTTTTTAAACCAGAATAAAAAAATCTACTGGATCAAGCATTTGATTGCTCCAGTACTTACTGCAAAAATTCATTATTATTATTAATATTTTTTTCTCGCTAGATGGATAAAAAGTTAATTATAGATTTTTCTAAATGAAAAAAATTGATACACTTAGAAAGACTTTCACTTGACTTTTTCAGAAGATTTGAATGAAACGGAAATGTGTTATTCAGAATTTTGAACCTAATGTTCTCTTGAATGCAATATTCTTGTATTTCATTGACCCTTTCAATTGTGTCAGAAACGGCAATCTCATTAGCTGAATTTCTAACAGATGCTCTTACTTTAAACTGCTCTTGTATTTTATGTAGTTGATCCTCTTCAGCAGTTAATAAAATCATTTTTCCACTCAATGCCGATTCTTCCATAGCTTTCCCACGAAAATAAACAAGACGAATTGCATCTTCAATTGACATTATTCCTGCTACACACGCTGCTGAAATCTCTCCTAAACTATGCCCAATAACACCTTCTATATTTGTGTACCGTGATATTTCCTTCCCCAAAACAATTTGAGGAATAACTGTTGATAACTGAATAATTACACTTTCATTTTCACAATAAACTTTGTTCTTCAATAAAACTTCAGATACTTTTTGACTTGCTTTTTTATCCAATCTATCAATAATATCAAGACAAATATCAACTGCTTGCCTAAAGCTACTGATATTTTCATAATAATCAGAGAAATTCATAAGCTTTGTTGATTGACCTGAAAATACCAATAGGGTCTTCGAACGTTCAATTCCCTTTAAATAACTTCCTACAATTTCGACCTTATCATCTTTAGAATCATAAACAATAGCTTTGTCAATAGATTTATTAATATTCTTTTTCAAATAAGAACTCTCTAGAAAATTTAGTAATCCTAAAGATTTAGAAGAATTTATTTTTCTTTGTTAGCTCTCCAATTTCTATGTTTAAAATATCATTTGATTGTGACTTGATAGGAAAAAAATACTTTTTTCTTTCTGATATTGTTTGCTTTAAACCTTCTAATGGGCGTTTCATTACTATAAAGCAATTTGTACCTCCTACTCCTAATGATAGAATTCCTGCATATTGTTTATCTTTACTCCACTCCACTACCTCAGTATTAACATTTAAAGAAGATGAAGCCCAATCAAAAAGTTTATTAGGTTTAATAAAATTAATTTGAGGAGGTATTTGTCCAAACAAAGCCATCAAAGCCACTTTTATAATGCTTAAAATAGTAGCAGCACTATCCGCATGACCAAGATTAGCTTTTAAAGAGCCTAAATATACTTTCTGATTTTTAAATACCTTACCAATTGATTTTAGTTCTACAGGATCGCCTATTTGAGTGCCCGTTCCATGACCTTCAAAATAAATAAACTGGCTAGGATCTATATCAAATTGATACAGAGTATTTTTCATCAGTGTTTCTTGCCCTACAATACTTGGTGCAGAATATCCAATTTTCCTAGAGCCATCATTATTTATACCAGTAGCAGATATTATTGCATATATAAAATCATTATCCTGTTTAGCATCCTCTGCTCTTTTCAAAAGTATTACACCAGCTCCTTCACCTGGAACAGTTCCAGTAGCATTTTCCGAATATGGTCTACAAAAACCATCCTCACTATTTATCCCCCCAGCTTCGTAAATATAACCTTTCTCATCAGGTAGTCTAACACTTGCTGAGGCTACAAGAGCATAGTCACATTGATAATTTAACAAACTTTGTACAGCTAAAGAAACTGCTACACCAGATGAAGAACAGTTCGACCCCACATTTAATGAAGGACCTCGTAAATCCAATTTATACGATATCATCGTTGGTATATTATCGTGAGTGGTTCCATTTAAAATATTATTAACATTACTTTGGAAACTTTCTTTTTTACTAACTATTTCATAAAGATATGAAGAAGGAGACGCCGATGTAAAAACACCAACATTTCTGCTATATTTTTCTAGATCAACATCTGCACTGTCTAGGCACTCCGCAGCCAACTCTAATATTATTCTGTGCTGTGGATCCATAAAATCAGCTTCAACTTTAGGAATTTTAAAGCGACTAGCTGAAAACATAGTTGAATCATTTATCTTAGAATATACTTTCCTAAAAATTTTTCTTTAGATTCTTCTCTTATGAAAAAAATCTTTTTTTATTCAGTAATTTATTCCAGAAACTTAAAAAATCATTTGTTTCATCAGATAATCTAACCCCTAACCCTACAATTGCAATATCATTCTCATTATAGTTTTCCATGTCAGTTTCTCCTTCTTACAGATCTAAACTTATTTTTGAGTAACGTTTATCTTATCAATTTTTATCATCTATAAATTCAGCCATTAATTTTTATTGAAGGAAACTCAAAAAAATATCAGTAATAGTAAGGTTAAGATTGAATTTAATATTTATAGTTTCAATAAGCTTAAAAATTTTTTTAAAGAGCTTCCACCAATATCAAAAAAATTTTTCTTCTGGGTTAATTTCCTGGATTCCAAGAATATCACGCCAAACTACTTTGTAGTTTTTTTCTTCCAAACTAGAATTATTTGTAATCTGTACCTTTTCAGATTCAATTACATAATTCTTTAGTTTTTTTATGTCTACTTTTTCCGTTTCGAGTAAGTGGAATATTTGAAACAAATTTTAGTTTCACAAAACCTAAGTACTCAGGTAATTTAGACCTACATAACTTATAAAATTCTTTTTTTAAAAATTATATTCGTTGTTTTTGGCTTTGTAACTTAATATAAATTATAATTTCATTGTAATCCAGATTCAATTTTTGAAGTAGTAATTGAATAATTTGATAACAATTTTTCTTAGTGATGGTGTTTCTAAAATAGAATTATATATTTCTGGCGAAACTCTTATTCCATTTATTTTTTTATTTGTTTATCCACTCGTCCTTTAAAAAGCCAAAAATATTATCATCAACTTCTTGAACTAAGTCTCCAGTTGCGTAATACTTACTTTTAGAGACTTCTGTGTTATAACCATCAAAAAGCTGAGTACCTGATAAGTAAAGTTCTCCAATCGCTCCTCTAGGCACGCTACGATTATGTTGTAAAATCTTCCATTTTACATTATCAAAGATCTTACCAATTATACTTCCAACTTTGATATTATCCAGAATCATAAGCGAAGATACCGGAGAATTTTCTGTAGGACCATATGTATTTATCAATTGTCCTCTAGAACCAATACTTGTTTGCCATTTGATAAGTGATTTAACATTATAATCCTCTCCACCAATAATAACTTTTTTAGGAATACTCCAGCTAGATAGTACTGAACTAGGAGTATTATCAACTAATGTGTGCCAATAAGATGTTGGAAGGCTGACTATACTAGCTCCAATTGCCTCAGTTTTAGTTATTAAGTTCATTGGATTATGAATATCTTTCTCTTTAGAAATATATAATATCGAGTCTATGATTGAAAGCCAAATTGCCAGCTCTTCAATAAATATATCAAAAGCAACATTAGATATTGAATAAATTACTTCTCGATCCGTTAATTCATACCTTTCTTTAATTTTTATGCATAAAAGATAGAAATGATTTCCTAGAAATCCTAACCAACTTAGGATTACCTGTGGTCCCCGATGTAAAAAAATTCCATAGCAGAAATCGGGATATGACCTTTTATTTGGTAACGAATATAATTTAACATCATTTTTAATATTAATAACTTCACATAATTCTAGAATATCTTCACTAATAAAAAAATTTATTTCATTATCATTTAAAAGTTCAAGTTTTAATATTTTTTTGGTGTTTTTTTGTCAATTATTACAAATGGTATTTTTATTTTTTTATACAAGCAATTACTATCACGTATAGAAGGAAAGTTTTTTTCTATTGAAATTCCAACTGTAGATTCGCTATTTATGTTATTTAATTTGAAAATAGATTGAATTTTTTTCTTAAACTATTCTTCAAGTCTTCACTATTTTTTTGAATTTTTCAAAATCTGATAATAAAAATTTGAGCTATTCTGATTTATTTTTTATCTACTAGTTTAGAAAGTTCTTCTTCATTACAATGAATTTGTTCTTTGTAATTTTGTTCTGAACTATATATTACAGAATCTATATATTTACAAGTTTTTGTTTTTCCAACATTGTATTAACATTAATTTCAAATTGCTTAAACATAGATTCCACTTGAAATACTAATAAGATATTTGGATCAAATTCTATATTTACTTCTATATTTTTTCTTTAATTATAGAATTTATCACAAGGTCTGCCTTCGGAGCAATTTTTTTAAATTCCAATAATCTTTAAATGCATCTGTATTCCCATTTTCTCCTGTATTTTTCAACAGAAAATATTATACGTCCAAGTTGAGACAAATTTTTTTACCTTTTTAATGATTCTAAACTCTTGATCTCGCTAAATGGGAATGATTGATGTATAAGTCCATTATTCCATGTCTCTTTACACTTTAACAGTATATCTATAAAAGTATCGTCTATAGAAAAATGACTATAGAGTGGTATAGTGTTCATAAACAACCCCAAAGCTTCAAAGTGCTCAATTTTTTGTCGATTATGTACAGGCAATATCATGATTGGTGATATATTATTATTATATTGAGTAACTGTGATAGTAAAAAAATTGAATATAGAAATTGTCCTATAGATACCTTATGTTTTTTTCACAAAATGATTTTATTAAACTGTGTCTCTCGAAGTTCAGCTTGAATTCTAACCTTTGTGAATATGAATCTAATTTTTCTCTACTGATACTATTAAACATAGGATTTGTAAGCTCTATTGGCTGTAATTTTTCTATTCCAATATCTCCTATCCTCTCTATACTCCTCACTGCATAGATACTTTTTTTCTCTTCTAAAAACATAGTCTGAAAACTGGTAATATTCACTGTCAATGGCACTCAAATTTTCTATCTTTTTCATTAACGATATAATCCTCTATCTCTTTTAACAATAAATTCAGTGACCAGCCATCTAATAAAAATATGATGGGCTAAAAATGATTAGAAAAAGATCTACTTTCACCTATCAAATTAATAAATCTAATTGGAGGAACAGATAAATTTTTTTAAAAGGTGATTCATATATAGATTGAATCACTTTTTTTCTATTTCTGAATCCACAATATCTGTCAAAAAGCTCTACAGTAGACGAATCATCTGAAATTAACTGATATATTTCTCCTTCTTTTTTTCGATAAAAACTTGTTCTAAGGATAGAGTATTTCATAGAAATTTGTTCTATCGCCAAACTAAGTTTATCGTAATTTATTTTTATTAAGTTCATATACTTTACCTATATTATAACTTGAAGACTCTGGATCAGATTTATTTAAAAAAAATAAAAAGATTTTTTTGTGACAATGTTGCAATATTACTCTTTTTTTCATCTTAATGTCCCTCCAGAAAAAGAATTATTTTTTTATTTTTTTCTTTGATTAGTGTTATAAACTCCCCGAAATTTTTCAAGGATCATAAGCTCCCTCATTGTACAATCAATTGAAAATCTGTTTTTTTAGAACAAACAATACTTCGACTAACTGCAAAAGAAGTCCCCCTAATGAATAAAAAGTATCTTCTTCCTCTGGTATCTCAGTAATATTTAGAACTTGTTTCCAAACATCCAATGCAATATTTTTTTCATTTACAACCATATTATTCTCCTAACTTTTTTTAAATAATTTTTTTAAGATAATTATTATCAATTTTTCCCATTTTTTTATCAACTTTAATTTTATCAATTGTGATTATTTTTTTGTGGGATCATATATCTTGGTAATAACGCTGAAAGTTGGTCTCTGAGTTTATTTTTTTATTAATCTCACTTTCAATAAAAAGTAATAATTTTACCATTATACAATATTGTTTTTAAATATTATTGAAGTTAATATTTTTTTGAGATCTCGTCATCAATCTCTTGCACAGATACTCGATATCCGTTACACTTTATTTCCTCTTTAAGTCTTCCTAAGTAATAGTACTCACCGTCAATAAGTTCTACTAAATCACCTGTTTTGTAGTACAGTATATTATCAACCTTAACAAATGGAGAACTCTCAAATTCTGATTTATTAATATAACCTTTACTTATACTTGTTCCACTAAGTATTAATTCTCCTCGTTTAGTACCCGATTCTTCTATTTTTAGATCAATTTTTGCAGATACATTTGGAATAGGCTTACCAATACTAATTAACCCCGTTCTCTTTATATCCTCGAGAGACAATTTCTTCACGATACACCCCACTGTAGCTTCAGTCGGACCATATTCATTAAAGAAGGTACTATTAGGAAAAGATTCCATCCATTTTAATAAAATACTTATTTTTAACTGCTCCCCTCCTATTACAAACGTGTGTCTATTTCTATTTAGTGAGTCTGTAACTCCCATTCTAGAGAGTAAACTTAAATGTGTAGGCGTAATTTTAAAAAGATAATTCGCGCTTGAATTTTTCATGATTTCTGCTAAATCATCTAATTCTGAAAAAAGAGTACTAATTTTAACTGTCGTTTTATTTACTAAAGGAAACAAAAAACTTGTAATTGTTGCATCAAAGGATATTGGTCCATGCATTATTGAAAAATCAATCTTTTCTCGACCATATTCCATCACACACCACTTCAGATAATTTTCAAGATTTCGATATGTAACTTCAACACCCTTAGGAAAACTTGTTGTTCCACTTGTAAAAAGAATATATGCAGTATCATTTTTACTCACACCAAAATCAGGAAAGTACAAATCCTTTGTTCCGAAGTCTCTAGAAATCTCCACCATGATAATTTTGTTAGTTGAAATTATTTTGTGGGGCACATCAGAAATTTTATCGGTCATAATGGCTTTAAAATCAATCATTTTTAAAATTCTTTCTGACCTAGTATAGAAATATTCTGAATCTAGTGGAATAAAAACGACTCCAGAAATTATACATGCCAAAACAACTACAACTTGATCAATACTTCTAGGAATCAATATTCCCAAATAGTCTCCCTTAACTATGCTATTTTTCTTGAAAAATACGCAAAAATATAGCTCACCATGCTACCTATTTCATTATATGACAACTTTTCCTTCTCTGATATTAAACCTAGTTCAGAACTAGATGAACATAAATTTGATTTTTAGTTTTTTTGAATATTCAAATATCTCTCCTCCTTTCTAGAAGATTCATCTCAGAATATTTTTTTCTAGCTTTATCTTAAAAGTAGAAGCTAATTGACTGATCATATCCAGACTAAATATGTTCGTATTAAATTCCCACTTCATAACATAACCATTTTCAAGAATAGCAGAATTAACTGTTAAACCGAATTTATTATAAGAATCATTCAAATCTATAATTTCTAATTCACTTTGACTTTGTAACTCTATATTCTGTAATATAAACATACTTTCAATTACACTATCAAGTGGATTCTTTCTTTTGAAATTATTTATAATAGTTGCAAAAATCAATATGTGATTCTTCCAAAGCTCTTATCCAACCTTCACGATTTATTTGAGCTAAAGTCGAAAAAAATCAGAACTAATAATTTTATTTTTTTAAAAATTATTGTATTTACATAGAAACCTATTGATTTATGAAATTTATTTTTTTCTCATATCAATTGGTGTTGTCAAATAGATTTCAGATCTGTTAAATTCTTCACTCAACACTATTGAAAAAAATTAACTGTAATCCCATAAATAGTGTTATTTTTCTCTCGGCTACATACTTTGTTGAATTTTTTTCAATTAAAGAATGATCAATTGTAATTTGATACATATCATTTTTTTAAAATATTTTTGGCCACTTTTACCTACCATTTGTGAAGCATCTGATAATAATGGAGTCAAATTTTTTTCAAATAATCTTTCCAAAAACTTTATTCCTTGAGACTTATCATCTTTCTTCTTAAGTTTTTTTCAACAAAAAGCATATTCTCCAATTTGAGATATTCCGTCAAAAACTTCAGGCTGGTTCGATACCAACTGTGTAATGAATAATTTCTCAGAAATGCCATCAAAAAAATGACATGGTGTAATTTACAATATAAATATAACTTCTTGTCAACTTGACAGATATAAAATTTAGATGACCATTTTTTTCTAAATCAATTTTTTTCTACTTTCTTTTTATTAAGCCAAGTAAAAAAATCGGATTTGTTAGAAAAAAATATTTATCGACGATTCCATCTTTTTCAGCAACAGACATTGGTTTAACACACTGAAATAGCGTGCCATTTTTTTATAGAAAATACTCTCTTAAACTCAAATTATATTGTATTATTTTTTTCAATTTAGCTCTTAATTTATTTCTATCAAATAATTTGCTGACGTTATATAAATTATTAATGTTATATGGACTGCCATCGTCGAAAAAAATTCTAGTAACCATAATCTCTCTTGCCCATAAGTACAAACAGTTTCAGAGTAAGTTTCAAATTTTGAATATAGCTGTCGTTCACTATTTAAGTTAATTTTTAGTTATTTTGTCTAATATCAATACTTCAAGCTCGGAAATTTTTAGGATTATCGAATATTTCACCTATGTTTAACGAGATATCAAAATATTCTTCAATTTTTTTGAATTAGCCTTATTGATAAGAGAGAATTTCCTCCATTTTCAAAAAATTAGACTCTAATGTATAGGTGTTGGCACTATTCAATATTTCCTTAAAGAATATACCTATTTTTTTGATATATCACTATCTAATTCTGTACCTACTTCCTCATCGCTCTTTATTAACCTTATTAGAGCTTTGACGTCAAGTTTTTCCTGTTCTATTTAAAGGAAATTCGTCAACTTCATAAATTTTACTCGGAAGCATGTGCTTAGGGTAATGAATTTTCAAGTCTAAGATATAGACTTTCAATCACACTTTCTTTCACCATAACGTTATTTGAAAATTCTTTATGATTAACAATTCTCAATTCATCATAAAATATCTTTTGTAAATCGATAAGTTCTTCATTTGTTAAATCTAAATTTGAAATCACTATATTTATATACCCTGATTGCGAGAAATCAAAAAAATGGGTAAAAAAATTCAATGTGGAACTATTTATTAGCTTATTTAATGAATCAACTTCATAAATAAATGTATTATTACAAAGATTAAAAACTCTTTAAGTCTTCTCTTATTATCGCATTACTTTGTTGCACTCGCTTTTTGGAAAGGAACTTTTTAGAATTACATAGTCTATCTCCTCATTATTAAGTTCGGATTCAATATTTTTTTAAATTTATCTCTGTTATCATAAATATAGGTAATTCCTCGAATCTTTCTATAACTTCTAAATTGGTTCTCAATATCCTTTTTGAAATTGATTCGAACATCATATCGATATTCCGTTAATTCATTCTTGTCTTCCGAAATACGTGGGAATAACCGAATTTCTTCTATGAATTTATATTGGTTTAATAAAGAATAAAAAGTATTTTTGGTGAGATTGTCAACTCAGTTAGATTTTTTTACTATCTTTTTTTATTCTATTTTTTTAGTTCTTTCAGTTGCTCAATATTTTTCAATGTTTTCATATGATTTATTATTATAGACAATTTTTTTGATAATATAAATGATTCTAACCTATCATAATCACGAATATCGCCTATAAAAAAATACTTGATACTTTGTTAGTTAAATAAATATTTTTTTATTAATATAGTCAAATAATCTATAGTTGGAAAATATTGAACTACTGAATTAATTAAAACAATATCATAATTATCGTTTCTACTATTTATATATTGTGGTATTTTTCTGAGCCTCAAGAGGTAGAAACGAGATATTACCTCCAATATTTTTTTAGATTGCAAAAGTTTTTTTGATTATGGTCTATAATTTCACTTGAAAAAAATCAGTACCCACATATTTTTTTACATAATTAATTAGTTCAAATGCGAATAATCCAAAACCGCAGCCAATTTCTAAGATTGAATCAACGTTTTTTTATTGTTTTAAAAACTTTTTGAATTATTGCATTACGCCAATTTAGCATTTGTTGCTTAGGTAGAACCTCATGTGTATAACTACTCTTCCAACCACTTATATTAAAAAGTGAAGCTTCTTTATTATTTTTATAACTATAATCGTAAACTTTGTTCCACTCGTTTACATAACTATCCAAATCCGAAATTTGTTTAGCTATCTTTATAAAAGAATAAAAAAATTATTTTTGGTATAAGATTGTTTTTACAATCAATCACTTCATCTTCATGCTCAATAACTTTATTGATTTCCTCCAACTCAACCCTATAACCTCTTATTTTGGTCTGATTGTCATTCCTACCATAGAATATAAACTCACCGTTATCATTTTGCCTAACTAAATCTCCAGTGTTATATATAGTAATTATCTTATCATCTCCTAAATCCTTTTGATAAAACGATTCTGAATGACTCGTATATTTCCCAACTTGGGGCCCAAAGATATGTAAGTACCCCAAAGCCCCTGGCGGAACAGAATAACCATACTGATTTAGTAATAGTGTACCAACACCATTCAATGGTATACCAATAGGCACTTTGTTGTTTTTTGAAAAATCAGATATTTCTCCAGCAATAACCCCAATTGTAGTTTCAGTAGGACCATAATGGTTAAATATGCAAAAACCTCTATTTTCAATAGAATTTAAATAAGATAATATTTTGGATGATAGTTCCTCGCCTCCAAACATTAAAACAACTCGGGGTAGGTAACTACACTCTGTAACTTGATTCCCCATATAAAGCGCTTGAAAATAGCTAGGAGTTATTTTCAAAAAATCAATTTGTTCAGTTTTTATTAAATTTAAAAATTTAGATGAATTTAAGAGATCATATTTCTCATCGGGTAAAATTAAGCACCCTCCTGTACTTAAACTTAACAATAAAGTTGTATAGCCAAAATCAGTCACCAATGTTGAATGCCATAAGAATTTTAAATTTTTTTCAAGTACTACTCTCGACATTATTCCATAAAGGTAGGAATTCAAATTTTGTAGATTAATCTCTACTGCTTTTGGAATCCCAGAAGTGCCGGAGGTGAAAATAGTATATACTTTAGAGTCAGTAGTTCTAAAATACTTATAATGATCGACCAGTTCTAAGTTGTTATCAGTTATTTTACTTCCTACTGTCTCAAACAAGGCGTCTAAAACGAGTATAGTCACATTAAAATCCTCAAATTTTTGAATAACATCCGCAAAACTATTATCACAAATTATTGTTGAAGAGCCCGTAATTTGAAGCATCTCCGTAATCCTATTATTTGGAGTTTTATTGTCAATTACTGTGTATGGGATTTCCGAGTACCATAAACATATAATCAAGCACAACAACTCATAAGAATTGTCCATTGCAACCAATATTTCATTTTTAAAGTCAATTTGTTTTTGTTTTAAATTTTTAAAAATATTATTGGCACCATGGAATATATCACTAATAGTATAATTATTTTGGCCATGCTTTAAAAGTATGGGATTAGAATCTAAGTTATTCAATAGCTCATCACGCAAGTCAAAGTGAACACATTCAAAAAAATTTGATACTGAGAAAGGATCTCTTCTTTTTACATCTTCATCGAAGGATAAATCTTTTATTTTTTTGTATCTAAATTATCATCAAACCAGAAAAATTAATTTTTTTCAAAAATAGGCTATAAATTTATCGATGCTTTCTTTTTTTATAATACTCTTTTGAAAAACCCATAAAGATTTTTATTTCTGAAGAAGAATTATCATCAAAAATATGAATTTCAAGATTAAATCTTCCAAAATTTTTGTGGGACATCCAAAAATTCTGATTCAATCCCATCAAGCAATAACTGGGGAAATTCTGTATTTTGATATGCCAACACAGTTTCAAAAAAATAGGATTACTTTTTTTGTTCCTTTATCAATATCAAGTAATTCAACTATCTTATCAAACGGCGCTTCTTGATATGTAATTGATTCGTTTACTGTTTGATTAACTTTTCTGATAAACTCTCTTACAGTATCTTCGCCTGAAACCTCCTGATCTATTATTAGCATATTTACAAAAAAACCAATTGTGTTTTGAAAATTTAAAGTTTCTCTATTAAAATACGGACTGCCTGTCGTTACAAAAAGTTGCGTCACTAAAAAAATATGTATCAATAAAACTAATGCAGTTTCATAAATAATATAGGGAGTTACATTATTTTTTTAGAAAGTTTTTTTAACTACATTGTTTAGTTTGTTTGTAAAAAAATGTTCAACGGTGTCAGAAGTTTTACTTTTTTTCTATCTTTATAATCAAAAGGTAAGTTTGAACTATAACTATCCCTTGTTAGTTTATTATTCCAAAAAAATTAAGGATTGAATCTAATATATCATCTTTCAGTAGATTTCTTTTGCCAATTAGAATACTCTCTATAACTATTTATTTCTGATTTGAAATCATCACCATTATAAATAGCAGTAAGCCGAGAAAAAAATATATTAGAAGTTTGTGCATCCCAACAAATATGATGAAAATTAAAGATTACATAACAAACATTCTCTGAAACACATAGAATTTTTAACTCTTAAAGGGATTTTCGATAAATAAATTAAACCTATGATTAATCTCCTCATCCAAAAAAAAGTTTAACCTGTCTCTCTTCTTTAACGTAGTGTAGATTTATATATTCATCAAGAGAGTTACTATTCATGACCCTTTGGGTATAGTCGTCTCCATTCCTACAATATACCGTTCGAAAAATTTCCGTATCAGCTATAATACTCCTTATCGCTGACACAAATCTCTTGATATTTAAATTTCCTCTTAATCTAATGAATTCAATTGAATTATACTCACTTCCATTTTCTGAAATACTATCCGTAATTAGCAGACGTCTTTGCTGAAACGAAACAGGCAAATCCTTATCATAATCTGATTCATTTAATTCGGGTATGCTAGTTCCATCTCTTTTTTCTATAAACCAGAGTGTCTTTATAATATCTTGCTTATTTTTTTCTTATATAATCAATATCCTTTTTTTCTCCATTTCTATGTCGGAATACTTTGTCGAAGTAACTAGTCTTCCAGATTCAAGGGAAAAAAATAAATATTTTTTTCTCCCTCATAGCCATTATATATTTGTAGACTTCTTTGTTAATCATTTATTTTATCTCCTTATTTTTTTATCATAACAGAGAAATGGAACGTGAATTAAAATCTTAGAAAACATCCCCGCCATTAAAAATACGACTGGTAACCACAGATTTGTATTAAATAGGTAACCAAATAGTATATAACCAATTAGTCTTCCAGAAGAATTAAAAAGCATTATCATAGACATTCCTTTCCCAATCGTCTTCGAAGAAATCGTCTGTTGAAGAAAAGTACTGAAATAGATACCGTAATATCCAAAAGCTGTATAAATAATGATTAAAATGAAACCCAAAATTACTGTAGCAAGGATCGTATGATGCTTTAAGTAGATAATAAATTCTGGAAACATAAGGAAAGCAAATCCCAGAGAACCCAAAATCATGCCCAAAATACCCACCAAAATTGACTGAGACACATTTTGTGAATGTAACATCTTAACTATTAAGACTGCCATCAAACCACCTACCGCAGTTAAAGTAGATAACATACCAAATTGTAAATCACTTCCATTAAGAATTGTTTTAACAATATAGGGTAAACCTATTCCAATAAATGGCGTTAAGAATAAATGTGTTGCGAATCCATTAAAATACAAAGAAGTGACACGAACATCATATTTCAAAAGATTTCTAGTATCTCTGATTTCTTCTTTTATAATCGGCAGAATTTTTGGGTCTTTAATAGAGTCCTCCCTTTTGTAAATATAGTCAATCTTAATTTCATAGTATATTGATATCAAAAATCGACAGAATTAAAAATAGAAATATTCCGAAAATACCGAAAATTGTATATATAAATGTTCCTATAACCGGGCTAATTAAGCTAATAAACTCTCCAAAACCACTAATTGTTGAATTCATCGTTAACAATTCATCGTTGCTTAATACATCTGGTAGAATAGCTTGATAAGAGCTAGTCTGAAAGGTTTCTAAAATCGCAAATACGACAATCTGCAGATAGATAAGTGAAATCGTGCTTTGTGGATTATGGATAGAAAGAATAGCTATGAGAACTATGGTTCCCAGAAAAATCCGTAGTGTATCCATTCTAACAATAATTTTTAGCTTATTAAATCGATCGGCTACAATACCAGAAATCAAAGACGCTAAAATAATAGGCAAAGTATTTAAAAGCAATGAGACGCTTAAAGCCATAACACTTTGAGTAACTTCTAAAATGTAAAGCGACAAAGCTGTCGTATAGGCAATAGTCCCCGCATTTGAAAACATAATGCCTAAAACTATATTCTTATGTTTAGGACTATAAAATAATTTTTTCATGTTCAATCTCCTTTAAGATTTTTTTAGTTTTTTTATACACTACAACAATATTTTTATCATATTTTTTTATAATTTAGTTTTTATTAATCTAAAAAAATATTTTTAATTTTTTTCAATAGCCTTTTTTTAAACTCTATTCTAGGCATTAATCGTTTAATAACATTTATCTTTTGTTACGTTACTACAGACATGTTACACTTTCTGATAACTGGATATTTATCTTATCGGGCAGATTTACCCCTACAACTACGAAGGCGCTACTAAGAAACATAGCATTTCAATTAAACATTGCACCACACACCATCTCTTAATTAAGTCCCTACCAACAAAAACATACTAAGATTAGTAGTGAGGAAATCTCCGACGGGAGAAAGTACTCACTACCTTTTCTTTATGTTAAAGTAGTGGTGTCTTGTTAAGTCGCTAAGTCCTTTGACGCTGGACGACGTAACAAAAACTGTCAATGCACCTGTTTTAGGTAGAATTTTATCAAAGTATGTGGGGCGTAAAACGTCAAGTATTAAAAACGAAATCACTAAAACTAGGTATCATTCAAGATAAAGTGGTAATATCATTCGAGCAGTATTTGGAATTAATGTGAATAAGGCAAGTTCGGAAGTGGCTATTTTAGTCAATGGCGAAAAAGTTCATGGCTACACCATGCGGTGGGCTTCGCTCGTTTATCCAATGATTTGAAAACTGTCCATAACTCTGAGATTATCTTTGAAGCGACAGACGTTTATTCTTGTCGACTTAAGGCTTTTCTCGAGGACAATGGCTACGTTTATACACGGCTAAATCCTCTAGAAACTAAGAAAACAACTGGACGGACTACGTGTCCGTAAAACAGACAAAATTGATGCAGAAAAACTAGCACAATCTCAATTCGTACTGAATCGTAAACCAACTTATGTGCAGGAAGAAGTCTATCAACACTTGAGAGATTTAAGTCGTTTTTATCATAATCTGACTGAAGACATTGCTAGAGCCAAGCACCGCCTCCACAAGGTCTTACAAGTCATTTTCCCAGAACTAGAAAGCATCTTGTCAACACCAACTAGTGAGCAGTATTGGAACTTGGTTATAGCTTTTCCTTGTAAGGAAATGGTACTAGAGATGAACAACGATGAATTATCAAAGGTCTTCCGAAAATCAACCTCCAAGCGAATTTCCGAAAAGCGTGTCGCTCATCTGGTTGATAAACTGACTGAGATTGCAAAACAGTCATATTGTGCGGTCAAGAAAACCTCTCCAATACTTGAAGAGGTCCGTTACTATGCTCAAGAATTGCTTCGGCTACCTGAACGCAGACAAGCGGTTTTAGATGAAATGGTCATTCTAGCTCAGCCTTTACCAGAGTATGACATTCTACTGTCTATTCCTGATATTGCTGAAACGACAGCTACCTCTATCATTGGCGAGCTTGATGACATTCGTCGGTTTCAATCTGCCAATCAAATCAATGCTTTTATTGGAATTGATCTCAGACATTAAGAATCAGGGAACTATCTCGCTCAGGAACACATTACCAAACGTGGGAACCCTTATGCTCGAAAGATTCTGTTCAAGTGTATCCATAACATTGCTTCGGCTAGTCACACCAATCCTTGTTATATCGCAGATTTCTATGAGAAACGAAAAAGGCAATCGTCTCATTCGGACAATGTATTACCTCATTACGCATAACAAGCTTTACGATTACGATTCGACCCAAAATCAATAAAGTTGTCTGTGCTCTATCATTGTAACACCTTATCAAAAACATTCAAAACAAGGTGTTAAAACCTTGATATCCTTGACAAATGGTAGAAAAAGAAATAGACCCTTATAGGCAAGATAACAAGGCATAAACAAAAAATCTCCCATTACGCTATTGCTATTCACAAGATACCCATCCGTGGAATGAATTAGTGTGTCCCACGACATTTTAAACCCAACCTCAAAACTTCACTAAAATTATACACCTAATGAGTCTCTCATACTCTGTTGCATTGTTCTGTGGTGAGGGGTAAACCACCATGAATATCTGTATTAACCTCTATATCTTCAATCTAATAATTTATTTTGTTGATTTTATATTACTTTGGAGATAGCTTCAATTTGACAAATTCGATAAAAAAAGTGCTATTGTTGCGATAAATTTTTAAGCTAGGAGGTAGTTTATGACTTTACAATCAAAAAAATATCTTAATCATGGAGAAGAAGAGTAACAAATTCGATCATCTAAAAAAATTAGGATTCTATTTATTATTCATTGAAGAATTCATACCTTCTGTTGTATTTCCAATTATACTGACATCAGAATTGGAGATACAAATAGAACAAAAAAAATCAGAGATCTCTCAAGACATAAAAAAATCAGTCATGTTTTTATGTTTTTAACGACAAACTACAACTATTTGTTTCAACACTATGTTCAAACTTGAATATACATTACATGTTAACTATTGAGCAATGTGAACTTATTTATAACAAATTTAAACTAAGGAAGCTATTAACAAAATATCAAATAGATAATATTGAATCTCTGGAACTGACTTCTAATTATCTAGAAGAAATTGATTCTTTTCTTCAGAAAAAAATGATACAATTATTTTTAAAAACCCAAAAAAATGGTACTGCGAGTGAAAAAAATTTATAAGTTAAAACCTGATATCTTCTTACAAGAAGTTAGTTTTTATAATAAATTACTTAACAGAGACTATATTAATTTTTTTATTGAAACATATATTAAAAGGCAAAAGAATTTAGTATTGAATCATTTAGTTTTTAATGGTAGGCACTATATTTATGGAATTACTGAAAAATTTATAAATAAAGATTTTTATTGAAATAGCTCATATTGTTAATATAGATATAAAAGGTTACTTAAAGGAAAAAAATTATCTCTTTTATGCTCGAAGTTTTAAATACGTTACAAATTAAAGATGGGGCAATGCATAGCGAAATAATAGTCGATGATGCTGATAACATTCACCTTGTGGAGACACAATGTCGATTGGGTGGAGATTTTTATACCATTCTTATATCAAATATCAAGTTCCTATTCTATGAATCCAAATAATATTTGCTATGAATTAATTGTATCTGACTATAGGAGTGAGCAAATAGTTAAAGATATATCATTTTCAAATACTGCTGGTATTTTCTTTATCACAAACAATTTTTCAATTTCTGATAGAAGAAATTAAAAAAATTGCTTCTACCTAAATAAATCATATAAAACACCAAATTACGCACGTCTTGGTTTTTGCTATTTTTTTGCGATGAGGACTATTCAATAGTGAAAAAAACAAATTATATCACTCACCAAGTAATTTAAGTATAATAAAAAGGATTCAACTTTTGATATATATATACTATATAAATATTCATAATATAAAAACCTTGTGACTTTTTTTAGAACATGGATCATTATCCTATCTAATCTCAACTGAACGTTTAAATAAAAATCAATAAATTTCAAAAAAAATAGATAAACTACAATCTTTATGCTCAGAATTATTAATACTTTTTTTGCACTTGAAAAAAATTCGGACAAACTCATACTGATAAACTTGTTTATAACTACAATCCTTTTGGAAAACCTGAACTTCTAAATTATGATTTTTTTCTTTTAATATTTCTCACTCAAAAGATTATGTTATCTGCGCCATTGCAAATCATGAATATCAAAAATCGATTGGAATAGACATAGAATTTAAAGATGTGAATACTCTGCTAACTATAAATCCTAAAAATTTTTTTAACTGAGGTTGAATATCTAAGTCTAACACAATCCGACAATATATCTACCTATTGTGATAGATTATTGGATTATTGGTGTATGAAAGAGGCTTATGTAAAGTATTTGGGAAAAGGCTTAACACAGCCTCTTAAAGATTTTTTATATTGTAAGTAAAGATAATAATAATAATATTTTTTTCACAACGAATCTATTGTCAACTGTAATATGATGTCGCTTGAAATTGATGATAAGTATTCCAGTTATTTGTGTTACGAATCAAAACAAAAAAAATATTTTTTTACAAGAAGTTACATGTTATGAATTATTTAGTATTCTCAACAGATAAAGTCTCCCCTGATTTTTTTGAAAATACTTTATAAATGATATTCAATTCTGCAAACGTTCTAAAAAAAGTTGGACTACTATCATGACTTGAGTAAACAGTCGCGTTATAATAATTGACTACTTTCTTATTTTACTAGTTATTCGATACTGAGTATCATGTTTGATTTTTTTAAAATCCAGAGTATCGAATTCACTAACTTCTGAATGAACTTTTTTTAAATAATACTGATTTACCCACTATATTATAAAAGATTAAGTGAATTGAACTAAAGTTCCCTTGAACATTCTCGCTTGAATTCATGAATACAATACTTAGATAAATATCAAGTACCCAATTATTATGTACCAGCAAAAAGAATTTTTTTCTTATTTGTCTACAGCAGTAGTAATTATCTGAAAGAATTGAATACTGTTTTAATATTCCCAATACTATACCTAACAACAGAATCTCTCGTCATCTTAAAAGTAATATAAAAGACTACAAACTTATATTGAAACTATTCGTTAGGTCTATTAATTTTTCATTTAGCATCAAAGAACTAAATTGATTTAATTCCTTCTTCTAAATTGTAAATATTGTAAAGTTTTGAGTCTCCAAGTATATTTACCAACTTCTCCAATCGTATCACTCCATACTCATACTCATCTATTGTTGTATTCATCTGCTCTTGATTTTCTTTGATTTCTTTCTCAATAGGTGAAATTTCCAGCATTTGTCGGCATATCTCCTTGCCCAAAGGTAACTGTGTAGCTATTTCCAGAAGTCATGGATGATACGATAGCCCCCTTGTAAGCATAGCGGCTAGAAGTCGTGTCCCACTCTTCAGGCAAATGAAGGTCACTGGCACGATTGGCACTGAGCGAACGTGCCAACCCCTCATTGGTGACTTGGATAGAAGAGCCATGAATCGGCACAAAACGACCTGAAGAATCTTTAACATACTCTAAGCCTATGTCATTGTGGTTAAGAGAGGAATGGGTGAAAACACCAGGATTTGTCCGTGAAAAGGTCACCTGCGAGCCATCTTCTAGGAAATACTTGGCGACCAAGCGAAACTCCATCTTGTCCTCCCGCCAGTTGCCAGTGCCATCTTCTCGATAAGCAATAAAGCCCTCTGTCGGATCATTGGGAACAACCAGCTTGACCGCATTCTTTCCAAGAGGAGAGTGGATGTTGGTCAAAGCATACTGTATATGTGTGATTTCCTTGCCTGCAAAACTAGCGTGTAGAAGATTTTGGTAATCAAACTGCAAGGTTTCTCCCGTAGCAAAGTGATCATAAACAAAGAAACCTGTCGAGTCCAAAATCCGACTGTAACCGCCTAATAAGGCATCACCACGACTGATAATGGAATCAGGATTGCGGGTACTAGCCCCATGCCGTGCCTGCGGTTCACCGTCGTTGAGGTTGAGGCCTTGAGCTAAGGCTTCTGAGATATAGCCGTCCTCACCACGAGTGATTTCAGCCAATTCCCGATTGTAGCGTGCGAGGTCGGCTTGGTTTTCCGCATCAATGGATTGATTTTGTCGAGCAACTTCTTCTTGTTTCTTGCGGTTGCGTTCTTTAACTGTCGCAATTTCTGCGTCTCGATTTGTGACCAGTTTTTGTTTTTCCGCATTTCGTTTATCAACAGCCGCTTGTCCTTGGCGATTCGCTTCATCCACTTTAGATTGTCCTGCTTGATTGCGACGCTTGATGGCTTCATTCTCTTCTTTCATGCGAGCCAAACCAGCCTCGTTTTCTCGCTGTAAGGCTTGATTTTGTGTTTCGATAACCTCAGCCCTTGACTTCTTATCCAGATAAGTCGCTAAAGACTTTTGATTCTCAATACCAATCATCTGAACCTGCTTGGTATAGTTTTCAAAATCCGTTATTGAACGACCGTCACCAGAAGAGACTTCTCTCGTGCTTTCTTCAATCCGAGCATCCGAATACTGATGTTTGACTCTTGTCTTGGCTTGTTCGACCTCTTGATTCACTTGACTCGCAGTCTCAGCTGCCTTTACTTGAGCAGCTTTTAATTCTTGATTAGCAGTCTCTATTTCTTTTTACTACACGAGCATGAGTTGCCTTTTTCCTTAACATAGTCAGCTGTCACTTTCTTAACTTCCGCAACCTGTTTGTCAGAATCAGCTTGTGCTTTTGAGAGAGCAGTAGCTGTTTCTTCAGCTGTTTTTGTCGTGCCTAGATTTGCATCCTTGTCTGTGACAACTTGAACGCCTTCACCCTTTGCGACTTGAACTGCCTTATCCAATTCTTCGTGTGGTACAGTAACGGGCAAATCACCACTTGCTTGATCACTTTGATTGGCTTGGTTGACATGTTCCGCAATGTCATCTGGCTTCGCTTGGATTAGATTGGTGGCAGGATTTCCAGTTCCAACCACTTCTTCCGCATAAACAGGTTGACCACCCAGACCAACAACTGCGGTCATCAGAGTTCCAATCGCAACCGAACACAGGGTACGGTATTTCCTACTTTTCCGAAAAACATGTTTCTCGCCTTTTTCTTGGACTAACATGTGACTACCTCCTGGTATTTAGATTTCTCTCAAATCCTACCAAAGACGGCTTGAAATGATTATCACATGAAAAAGGGGCAGCAAAAAAGCCACCTGAACTCAATCAAGAAGTGGCTTAGAAATAAAAAACGGGAGGACTGACGCATCAGACCCTCCCAGACATAAACAAGTATGCCCCATTTCGATATAACTATGTTACTACAATTATTCAGATAAGTCAAGAAAAATTTCTTAATTTTTGAATCGTATCCTTCCTATTTGTACTAATAATTTTTAAATAGAATATCTCTGTTATTCAAGTCAGTATCAAATTTAGTAACAATATCCTCAAAGGAATCAATGTAATTATTAAGTAATTCAACTGAAAAAAATTCAATTTGAACGCTGCCCAAATCAACAAAAACAAAATAATCTTCAATGAACAAGCAAGTAAAAACTATTTAGATGCAACTCTAACTTAATATGATTTTTTTATAATTTTTCGAAACACCACTTGAAAAAAATTAGCATCAAAAAAATTACACTGTTATGCATTGTTGCATTCCGTAAATCTAGTAATCCATTTACTAATAGTTCTACTGAATTTATTTTTATCAGGCACGAATTGAAAAATCATTTGTTAACTTATTTCTCCCCTCTTTATTTAATGCTCCAAGAATCTTACTAAATTGTCCCATCGTTATTACTTCAAAAATATGCCCATAATGGAATTTGATATTCGGAAGATTTGTAATGCTTAATGGATACATTTTTTTGTCAGAATAATAAGAAATAGTTCCTAAAATATTAACTCTGAGTGCTTCAAAATGTTCGTACGCCTCATTATATTTTTTAGAATTAACTGGATAATCTGCATACCTATTTAATTTATTGTGTAAAACATCATAAATTCCACTACTATCATTAGATACAAGGGATGATAGGACTCGATTCTTAAGACCTGTTTCAATCAACATCAATAACGGATAAAACAACCCTTTTAAATTCATGTCGAACTGATAAATGGCACGAATTTCCTCGAAATGTTTGATATTTAAACGTCCGTCTGAATTATATTTTTTTACAAATCGATACCTCTTGTAGCCATGGTAGTACCCCATATTTAAAAGTTCAGATTCATCTGACTTTTTAATTGAAACTAAATGATGTTTATTTATATGCTTAATTAAGCTCGAATTATCATATCCTCTTTTACTAGAAATATCTGTATCATCCGGGATACCCACTAATTTATGAATCAGATACGAACTTCCAAAAAGAAGTTGGCTCTCTTGAATCAATTGATTATAGGCTACAGCATCCTTATGATTTGAATCTCTCAGAAAATCTTCAAGTAAGTTGGCAAAATTTTTTATCTCCTCTATTTCCTTAATCATACGTAAACCTCAGAAGTTTTGATATAAGGATTATACCATATTTTCCTCATTTCGTCGTATAGGCAAAACTCATGGCACTATCCGCTTGCGAGAACCGTCTAAAGGTATAGTTCTGATTCTCATTGACATTGGTTTCTGATACCATCTGGATAGACCTTCTCGACAAAAGAGACATGCCCGTATGGGGCAAGAGTTCCATGACTTCCTCCTACAAAGGAGATAATCGCCCCTGCTCTTGGAGTAGAGCCTGTTTCACCACCCAGACTTGCAGCCGTTGCCACCCAATCTTGACCATTGCCCATAGTGTTGATAATGGGAATCTTCTCTCCATTTCTGCCCTTGAGTTTGAGTCCCAACTGGTTGATACGAGCCGCAACTCCCCAGGTACATTGACCATAGGCATAGCCCATACCGTCTCCACCACCTGGTATAGAGTTGTCATAAAGCTCTCCTTTCACGCTTTCCAAGGCCTTAGAATCACTTTGTGCAGTCCCACCATTTGGCTGACTAAAGCCCTTTTCAATCTGGTAATACCACTCCGTCGCTATGGTCTGGCGTTCCAGTAACTTGTCTCCAGAATTGCCCTCCCAGTAGGTCAAAAAGAGTTGGGCAAGACTAGCTGGACTCCCTGTATTCCCAAAGAAATCCTTAAGCCAATTAGTGTAGTAAGGATTGTCTCCATGAAGCATGAAATTTAGCTGTAAATCAAGTTCATACCACTTCTTGTTGTGGCTGTGGGCATAGTTGGCGAGGGCAGTGTGGCGAACCGAACCGTCTGCTGTGTCCGTCCATTGCCCCAAACCAAGCCCACGGTGGAGAATATTGGGATAGCCTCCTCCGTATATAGCTGGACCACCCATCGCCAGCCAGTTTCATCATCCCAAGAGCCATCACTTGCCCCAACTGGTGGGGAGAGATAATCTCCTTCTGCCCGTTTGGGATTGATGGAAGATTCCACCGACCAGTTACCAAGAATAGCCGCAATAGCCTGCGGACTCGCTCCTTTGGCTTTTAGATACTCGTAGATGGCTTTGGCCTTCGCAAATTCATCACCCCCAAACTGACCAATAGTAGGAAGAATAGTCGTTTGGAGCTGAATGACCTTGGGAAAATTAAACTGGGGATTGACAAAGGTCAACTTATCCTTCTTGTCTTTATATTTTTGATAGGTAATTTTCAGCCCCGTTTCGTCCTTGGTTTCCCCCAATGGCGTCACCAGCTAACACTCGTGTTCCCTCAATCGCTCGCCCATTTGCAATATTAAACAGGGTTAGCCTACTTTCGTTCTCACCCTTTCCATTGGTTAAAATGACGTTATCTCCATCAAGAGACACCACCCCGTCCATAGGAGCGACAACGATTTGATGGGGTTTGGCCTCAAGGATAATGTAGTTCTGAAAAGTCGGTTTCCCATCCAAGGCATAGTAACCAAACCGATAAGACATGGTGAGGGTATCTTCATTAAAGCTAGTCGGTAAATCTCCAACAACGACAATGCCATGACGATCCTGAGTATTTAAAGTAAACATTGGCTCTTGGTTTTCCTTAAAGCGTCTACCATTTTGTCTCTTGTCTAATCTATCTGGTGTCATACAAGGAATCGCAATCTTAAATCCTTCTCCTTTCCCACGAACTAAGGTTGGCCCAAGACCTTCTAAATAATAAACTTTACCGCTCATTCCACTTTTTGATGGATTCAAATTTCCTAATGTTTAAAGTCTCAGAGTTAGTTGCTTGACCTTCTCGTCTGAAAGGAAATAAGAGTCTGGTACCTTTCTTTCTAGAATGTCCGATAATAAACACCCTCTCTCTGTTTTGGAGAACGCCAAAATCCTTACTGTTAAGCACCTGCCACTCAACATCAAACCCCAACTCATCAAGTGTGGTAAGGATTGTGGTGAACGTCCGTCCCTTATCGTGATTGAGTAGGCCTTTAACATTTTCAAGAAAAAGAAAACGTGGTTGGATTTGTTTGGCCGTCCGAGCAATTTCAAAGAACAAAGTTCCTCTAGTATCTTCAAATCCCAATCGTCTTCCTGCGATTGAAAATGCTTGACAAGGGAATCCCCCACAGATGATATCGACTTTCCCTCTAAGTTTTTTAAATTCGTCATCTGAAACATCTCGTATGTCATGAAATTCAATTTCTCCTTCCGTTTGAAAAATGGACTTATAAGATTCTCTAGCAAATTTATCAATCTCACAAAATCCAATACACTCGTGTCCGACACTTTCCATTACTAGTCGAAAACCACCGATACCTGAAAATAAATCAATAAATTTCATTTCTTTAGCCCCCTTCCTGATCGACTATCAATGTCCAAAGAGTCACACCACTTGAAATGAAAATGAGCATAACTAATATCCACTCGATTGGTGACATTTAACCACCTCCTTTTCTAACACGGTTATTCCAAACGGAATATAGGCCATTAAACACAAATTCAGCAAGTACTTCCGCACGTCTAACAAAGCGAACATTGTCAAGAGCATACTGATAGATTCTCTCAAAATCAGTCATAGCAATTTCACTGGCTGTTTCAGAAAAACCTTCTCGTCTAAATTGATCTTGTACCAATCCCCAAATATAATCTCGATCATATTTTGTGACCTTTTCTACTTTTCTTTTCAAGATAGGTTGAGTATTCCTATCCTCCTCATCCTCAATAAATAAAGAATCAGTCTCACTAACTTCAGTCTCACTAGGGGCTGAATGTGAGACAGGGGCCGATTCATTTTCAACCTGCCCTAGTCTTTTTTAACACTAGCCCTGTTTGAATTACCTACTGGGGTAGAAGATAATTCCCCTAAATAAATCTTATTAGCTAGTCTTCCTTTCTCACTTGAAGACTGTTGAACTTCATCAATTAAGTCATATTCTTTAAGAATTTTTTTGATTGATAGTAGTTTTTGACTTCGAACAACCTAACAGCTTCATCAGTTTAGAATTAGAAAATACTAAATAGACTGCTCCTTCTTCATCTATCCAACCACGACTGAGAGATAATTCTAAACGATCTTTTAAAATAGAATAAGCCACCTTTACTTCTAGTTTCATATCCATATATTTCTCATCCTCAAAAAGAATTTTAGGTAATTTATAATACCGTTCTGAAGTTTGGTATTGATTTGCGGTAATTCGTTTCATAGTGCTCCTCCAAGTTCTTTGAGTATTAAATCTCCACTTGATTCCAAGCGAACCAATCCACTTTTTTCCAATTCAGCCATAAGAGATATGGCCTCAACAATATCTATTCCCATTTCACGTACTAAAAATGAAATGACAATATAGCGTGATGATTGTAATTCTTTTGTCATTTTCCCTCCTGAAAATAAAAAAAGGAGAACAATATTCAACTGTTCTCCAAAAATAAATTTATTAAAAAGAAAAACCCTGCCAAAATTAATTTTTGGTAGGGTTTTTGGTAGGAAACTAAATTAATTTATCAGTTTCTAAAATGTGTTCACGATTCTAAAAGGCTGATACTATAGTATTCCGAATTCTAATTGGTATATGCCTCTTATTTAAGACTAATTATATCTCCCGCATTTGCTAATAACAGTAAAGTGCTTCTTCAGAAAAACTTATATTAAATTCGTATTAAGCATATAGTAAACATACTAAGATTAGTAGTGAGGAAATCTCCGGTGGAAGAGAGTACTCACTATTTTTTCTTTATGTTAAAGTAGTGGTGTCTTGTATAGTCTTAGGGGACTATAGCGCTAGACATCGCTTGACAAACAGGAAAGATACCTTGCTTTAGGAGGAATTTGAACAAAGTATGTAGGACGCTAAACGCCGCGTATTGAAAATAAAATCAATAAAACATGGAATTATTCAAGCCAAAAGAGATAATGCCATACGTGCAATTTTTGTAATTGATGTGAGGAAGACAAGTTCTGAGTGGCAATTTAGTCATCGGAGAAAAGGTTCATGGCTACACCATACTCAATAATACCATTGGATTCAATCGCCTGTTGGGCGACTTGAAAACTGTTCATAACCCTGAGATTATATTTGAGGCTACAGGCGTCAATTATCGACGTCTTCAAGCCTTTCTTGAGGACTCACACACGGCTAAGTCCTCTGGAAGCTAAGAATCTGCGAGTTCGTAAAACAGATAAAATTGACGCTGAAAAGTTAGCTAAATCTCAGCTTGTGCACAATCGTAAAGCAACTTATGTGCAGGAAGAAGTTTATCAACACCTGCGTGATTTAAGCTGTTTCTACCAAAATATGACAGAAGACCTTGTTCGAGCTAAAAACCGTATGCACAAGGTTCTACAAGTCACCTTTCCTCAATTGGAAAATCTCTTATCCACACCAACTGGGGAGCAATATTGGAACTTAGTTATAGCTTTTCCAGGCAAAGAGTTTGTATTAAGCCTATCTCTAAGTGACTTGTGTGAGATTATCCATCAATCTACCTCCAAACGCATCTCTGAAAAGCGTATTGCTTACCTGACTGATAAACTTATAAAGCTCTCTAAACAATCTTTTTGTGCAATCAAGAAAACCTCTCCCATGATGGAAGAGGTCCGTTACAATGCTCAAGAATTGCTTTGTCTTTCTGAACGCAGACGGGTTGTCTTAAACAACATGGTAGCTCTAGCTCAGCCTTTACCAGAGTATGATATCTTACGGTCAATTCCTGGCATCGCAGAAACCACAGCGACATCTATCATTGGCGAATTGGGAGATATTCGTCGCTTTCAGTCTACCAATTCTGCCATATTGCTGACTTTTATGAGTAACGAAAAAGACAATACCTTCAACAAATCCTCATGCAGTTCCTTCAATACATCGTCTCATTCAGACAATGTTTTACCTCTAGTACTGACCTTTATCATCCCTGCTAAAAAAACTGTCAAGTTTGACTATCCATTTAATTGTATCTCCTTATAAATAAGATCTCGTTTTTTGAGTGATTAATTTCCAAGTTACTATGAAGAATATAGCATTAGCTTTAAACACCCCTTCACAGAATATTTTGTGTCTAAAAAGTATTGATTTATCTTAGGCCTGAAAAGTACTTAAAATTATATCCTTTCCCCTTTATTCATTCTAAATACTATTTAAATACAACACTTTCTGAGTTGAATAATAGTTTACCGCTAGAGAAACGAAGTTGAGAACTCCTTAAAAATCTTTTTTCAATCACTTCATCTACTGCAGCATCGTCAAAATGGATAACTTCTCCGACTTTTTTCAAACATCCCGCTTCACTAGAATCAAGCAAGCTGAAGATTTTCGCTAAATCTGGAACTTCTCCGACACCGGCGTATTTAAACAATTCGGCTAGAGGAATGTAATTGTTTAGTGTCTTCAACGGTAAATTCTGAACGTATTCCCTGCAACCTTTCATGAAGGCTAATTTTTTTACTTCATTTTGTTGACGACTATTTGTCAAACTAGAAATCCTTACTTGGACTTCTTTTGAAGCTAGGTTATTTTGTCCCGCAAGTAACATATCAAATAACATATATTGATAGTACGTTGATATTACATCTTTAGCTATGGCTTTAGCTTCAGTCTCTGATTTTCCCTCTTCGATTAGTTTTCTCCAGAGTTTATCAGAAATATCTCTGGTTGCCTGATAAAACCACGGTGATCCAAATTTCTTATATCGAGTAATTGCAAATGGCCCTTCCGAGTCAATCATATACTCAATAATGGTTCGGCATAGGTCATCATTAAATTCATAAATAAATGATTCTAACTTTTCTTCTAGGTCTTCTAAAGTAATTATCTTTGGATTATTAGCTGCTGTTGTCATTGTCCCACTCTTATTTTCAATCAAAAAAATTGGTATTTACTTCGTTACACTTGATTCGTAATTATTATTATCTTGTTCCTAAAATATCGTCTGTAGATACACCAAAATACTCGGCTATAGCTATAACGTTTTCCATACGTATATTAGCTCCATTTTCCCACTTGTCAATAGTCCCTGCATCGACATGTAGGTCATGAGCTAATGTTTTCTTTGACAATTTCCGTCGTTGTCTCAAGTCCGAAATAATATTTCCCATGTATATATATAACCTGCCTAATCAATATAGTCCTGAAATGATTTTTACTATTTTTTTATGGCAAACAATCAAGAAAAACTTCATAATAAAATTACACCTAACTCATATTCCTTTAACTAAAAAGCTATGATTTTCTACTGAAACATGGGTTTATTTTAATTATAACTTAGTGTTAAATCAGTAATTATTTCATTTTCATTCAGTGTGACACAGTCTTATATAGCTATTTTTATACAGTCTATAAAGTCTCTTGAATACTGTTATTTCTACATTTGTTTATTGTTTCTAAAACTGCTATAATAATTTTGATTATAAAAAATTATAATTTTTTTAGGAAGATGTTATAGGGATAATACATGAAAGAGTGTAAGGATAGTAATAATTTAATGGGGGAAATGTTTACTGACCGATTAATTAAACTCCGACAAGCTAGAGGTTGGACTAAAAAGGAATTTAGTGCCAGAATAGGGAAAACACAACAAACTGTTGGAAAGTGGGAAAATGGAAGTAATGCCCCTACATTTAAAGATCTTGTGAAGTTAGTTGGATTATTTGGGGTGACGTCAGACTATTTACTAGGATTATCGGACTCACCAAGCAAGTATGCTTACCCACCAATTAACGACAATAAGCAAGAGCAAGTAGAGGAAATGTTTAAGGAGCTTGATGAAGGAAACCAAGACGCGACTGTTGATTTCATAGAAAATCGATTAGATAATCAGCACATCTCTAAAGAAATCAAAGAAAACGACCTTAAAAAACAAATAGGCATTAACGATGAACGACCAACCAAAAAAATCAGTATTTATGCTAGAGTCAATTCTCAAGGGTTTGAACTATCAGAGGTCCCAGTCGACTGTCTTGACTACCCTGTACCTATTCCAGTACATGATATAGCCATTAAGGTTGTCGGTAAGTCCATGGAACCTAGTTTTTTTGATGATGAAGTGTTATTTATCATGAAAGATTCAATTCTACGAGCAGGTGATATTAGCATCGTACAGATAAATAGTCGGTTCTTCGTAATGAAGGTAGGTCAAAATAGAGAAAATGGGGACATTCTCCTTAACTCGCTAAATTCTGACAAGCCACCCATCACCCTGTCAGAAAAGGATGATTTCATCATCTTTGGCAAGGTTGTGCTTATGTAAGTTTAGTTTTTTAATAGTAAAGAGTTATAAATAAACTATAATGATTCAGTAAGAGCGAATACAAGATAAAACGGCAACCCCAATGGAGTTGCCGTTTACTGCAGTACATAACTTACAGAAATAAAAGAAAGTATTTTCATTATACTTTCTTTCTACCAAAATATCAATAATTTTAAAATATATCTTAACTTGGCCTTCAACTATATTTCTTAAGAAATATAGAGTTTAAAGTAAAGTAAGAAGAATAAATCTAAATTGACTTAGATCAGTTATTTTGATAAAATTATGCTAGAAAAAAGAAGTTGAGGAGTCACTCAACTTCCATGTAGAGCCGTTTAAAAGACGGTGGCTAGTTTAAACGAAGATAATCCGTCTTACTTCGCCAAAAGTGGGGACGGATTATTTTTTGTCATCGTTTTTAAAGAGTTTGTAGCATAAACCTATCAGAGCGATGGTAAAACCACCAAAGCCTAGGATGGTTTGCACAACCTCAAACGCTGTCAAAACGGCTCTCCTTTCTACTAGATTTTGAATGCTTGCCCATAGGCATCACTCCTCTCTAATGAATGAAAGCCACCGTCTATCACTTTTCTACATAAAAGAGTATATCAAATCCATGTGATAAAATCTATCTATAAAAGTCTGGCTCCTTCCATTGCGAAAAAGTTACTTTTCATCTTTCAAGAATTTATTCTAAACATATAGGTATCGAGCTAGCCACAACTATCCCACCAAAATTGTTCACCAAGTAACAATTGTCATTACCCCTGTACTCCCGGACCTCAAGCAAAAACGCAAGAGAAACTCTTACGTTTTTGTTGCATTAATATTCCACAGTTTACTTATCTACCTTGGGAGATGGTACATAGATAAACTATCTAAGGAGTAATATAGCACAATATAATCTAAATGGCAATCGTCATACAATCTAATTCTATTGTTTTTCTCATTTACAAAGTAATTATTTAGCCACATAAATCTAATTATCAATTCGTCATCAAAATCTAAAAATATTATTAGATTACTAATTATAAAGTTCTTTGAGATACCCTTAATTACAATTTAACTAATCACAGAAAAAGTTTTTTTAGCTTAATCTGAAATGTTATCTTACCTTAATTGAGAATTTGACTTTCAATAAAATTTGTTGCAAAAATTCTAATCGCACTGTTATAATCTCATTAGTAGGCACATACCTCAAACAATGAATAAATCTTTCCCCTCGTCTTTAATTAACTTCTATTATAGAGACTTCACACTAACATTCTTATTTTCATAATACTCCTGTATGAAAGTCTCACTACTAACTAGGGTTCCCCCTAGTTTTTTTATTTTTGCCCCTAAATAACTTTCTTGTCTATAAGATGTGTTACTAGCCTTAAAACATCTCACTTGAAATATGGGGAGACAGTTTCAATTTTCGGTTAAGACGAAAATACCCCAAATATATAAGTAATTCTATTATTTGTTTTTTTAAGTGAAATAAACTTACAGAAATACCTTCCTCTTCAATGGAAGAAAGAATATCTAGTCTAAGAGATTATATAATCTTGAACTCATAATTGATGGAAATTCTTTTGCATATATTTACTATTTTTTTAATACTTTAAAGATAAGGATTTTTAAAAAGGAGAAAGATTATTATATTAATAGATGAAATCTCCAAGACTATCTCTTAGTACTAAGGTAAAGGGGCTATATATAAGTAAAATCAAGTATTTATTTTCATCGTAGATTGAAGCAAAATAAATGATAGAGTTCTGCTTGAAGGTCGTTCACAAAGAATTGTATCTTTGGATTATGCTTTACCCGATCCTTCGCTGTTGAAAAAATAGATATCTCAATACAAGTAGATTGAGTATACTATTGTTGGGAAAATAAGAGGGAGACTAATTAAGAAGGGATGTAAACATAAGAAGACTTGGAAAGGAAAGACAGAACCATATCGGCTTCAAGAGAAGAATGAAAGATTACGTTCCTGGGTAGACTATCTAAAAGAGCTATAAGACAGTGACGAAACCTTAAAGCGAGAAAGACAGAGACAATTAGAGAAATGTCTTCAGCAGGATTTCGAGTAGATTTACTTCTTGAAACAGCTCGTTTACTGCAATCAACTTACTATTATCATTTTAAGCAACTATGAGGGCTAGACAAAGATAAAAAGTTTAAAGCTGAAATTCAAACTATTTTTACTGAGCAAAAAAGAAATTACGGCTATCATCGAATGAATCTTAAATGGCGAAATCGTGGTTTTGTAGTGAACCATAAAAAGGTACAACATCTTATGAAAGCACTTAGTTTAACCACCAGGATTATTCGTAAACGTAAGTAATCTTCATATCAAGGAGTGGTTGGCAAGAAAGCAGATAACATTATTCAACACCAGTATTATCGTCAGTTTTTAGAGACTAAAAGGATCCAACCATCTATGTCAAGTATAGGGAGTAGTCCAGATAACGCCATGATGGAATTCTTCTTTGACATCCTTAAGTCTGAGATGTTTCATGGTTACGAGAAGACATTTAAGTCGCTTAACCAATTGGAACAAGCTATTGCAGACTACATTGCTTACTATAATAATAAGCGCATTAAGGCAAAACTAAAACGAAAAAGACAATCGCAAGTGACTTCAACCAAACCACACACGATTGCCTCTATACATCGTCTCATTAGAACAATGTATTACCTCATAACGCATAACAAACTTTATGATTATACTTCTATCCAAAATCGGTAAAATTGTTTATGCCATATTGTTGTAACGCCTTATCAAAAAAATCATCAGATAAGATGTTGGTTTAGTGTACACTTTTTACACTATACTTTAGTTCAAAAAAGACAATTTCCTTAGTTTGACTATGGAAGTCAAACTATTTTTCGGCAAATACCTTGATATACTTGACAAATGGTAGAAAAGGACTTAGTCCTGTGCAATACAGAACTAAATCCTTTGCTTAAATTAATTGTCTAACCTTTTGGGGTCAGTAAATATTTAATATCATAAATTGATACAACGTAAACAATTCTTGTTTATACTGATAGTAAGATAGAGAATTAGTAAAAGCTTGTATCGTTTGGAACATTATGTCATAAAGGATGCTCTTTCAGCTAACACTAGCGACCATGATAATCGTATCAATATGTATTTAGATAAACTTGCAACACAAATCTAACTATAGTAGCAGAATAGTTCTGTTGTTAGATAACGACAATTAACCAAATCAATTAAGGCAGTTAAATAAATTATTTTATCCTCTTTTTTCTAGTTCATAACATGTTAATCTGTAAAAAAATCACACTAAACAGAAGATTAACAAAGACAAAAAAATAGTAAGTTCTAATAATGAAAAAAATCATCTAAAGCCCTACTTCTCAATGCTATCATAGGTTGAGAATACGGATAAAATTTATTCAAGTTTTCATTCAAAAACAATAGAACGAACCCGCCCATGGCACCGATAGCTGAAATACCAATTGATTGACCAAAGCTTCTAGTTTTAGCATAGACAAATGCTTGTATGCATAAAATAGAAAAAGAGCTCAAAATAGATAAAAGTGTCCATTTTAAAGTTAATAGGACAAAAGAAGAGAGTTCGACATCAGCTACTTCTAAAAGCTATAATATAAACAATTAGTATGAGAAGTTGAATTGGAATAACTAATACAGTAACTGTTAAAAGCTTGCTTATCAGTAACTTTTTGATAGATATTGCATTTGAACATAACATTTCCAAGTTTTTTCTTTCAAACTCTTGAGTTAAAGATATTGCTATAAAAATTGCGAGCAGTGGAGAATAGAGAATCTGAGTATAATAGAAAGTTAATTGTCCCCACATAACTTTATCCTGTGTACCATCAATTAAAACTGATTGATTAGCAAAATAGGTACCTAAACCAATAAAACTTGATAATGCTACAAAAACAACACCGACTATTAAAATCTGAATTTTATTCAGTTTTTTCCATTCAGCTGAAGTATAATGTCTCATTTTTCTTTGTCTCTCTTTCTTCAAAAAAATATGCTTCTTACAAGAAGATATAAAAGTAAACAATAAATTAGATATATTAAAAACCTAAAATATATTGATTGGTCAAATTTATAGAGATAGTTTGAATTATTTATTAGGGTAAATTTGTAAGGAGATAAATAAGCACAGCCAACCCACGGTATAGCAAACGTCCAGAATATTGTAGATTTGGATGCTAATATTAAACCTATAAATCCACCTAGAAAACCTGATGATAACAATAAGCCTTGTTTATCAGTAAACATTGCAAAAAGTTAAATAAAGACAAATGAGACTGAAACTTGACAAAAGTTGTCCTAAAAATTTGAATAATAGTAATTGTTAAAGGAACACTTACTCCGTTAACCATTGCAAAATACATTCGTTGCAACTGTTCCTAAAAATACCCAATATCAAAAAAAGAAAACAGTCGATAAAAATTAATTTACTGTAAAAAAATTTGAATTAATGTTCTTCCGTTTGATTTCTGTAACTTAAATGTCTGTCCTTCAAGTTCATTAGAAACTATACGGCTGGTAAAAAAATACTAATAGCTATGGGAAGAAAAAAAGGCTATTCATTGTTTGATTATTGAATAGCACACTAGCTCCATCATAATTTACTGAATTGATTTCACTACCGGTACTAACTGTATTCCACAAGAGTCCAATGAACATGAGGAATATTGTAATAATAAACGATTTTTGTCCTACGACTTTTTAACAATTCTATTTGTAAAGCATTAACCATTTTATAACTCCTTAGTTAATTCTAAAAATATATCTTCGAGATTTTTCTTTTTTATGTTCTACACGAAAAAAATTGGAAAGTCTAATTCAACCAAGGAACGGACTATATTAGCGATCTGCTCATTATTAGTATTCCAGATTTTTAACAAGTTTTTGCATCATATTCCACTTTTTCTATTACGAAATTGATTACCAAAAAGATTATTTAATTTTTTTCAATGTCAAATTTTTCCTTCAATTTCTACCCAATTATTAGTATTTATTTTTTTCAATTTCTCCCTCGTATACTAATCTCCCATGATTTATAATTCCAACCCTGTCAGCAATCTGCTCTATTTCAGATAGAATATGACTAGAAATGAAAACTGTTAATCCCTTATCTTTAGCCAAACGAATAATCAATTCACGTATCTCATGAATACCTGAGGGATCTAATCCATTTGTAGGTTCATCTAATAATAATATCTGAGGTTCTTTTACTAAAGCAAATGCTAGAGCTAACCGCTGTTTCATACCTAAAGAATACGCTTTTACTAATTTTTTTCTATTTTTTTCTTCTGATAGCCCCACAAGTTCAAGTGTTTTTAAAATATTCTCTTCTTTAAAACCTAACATTTTTTGAAAAACTAATAGATTTTCGTAACCTGTTAAATTCGGATAGTAAGAAGGTTCTTCAATCATTGAACCTATATATTTTTAAATAATCGTTAGATCTGTTAATTGGAGTATTCATTATTTCAATTGAACCAGAAGTAGGTTCAATTAATGATAGAATCATCTTCATTGTCGTGGTTTTACCTGCTCCATTAGGACCAAGGAAACCATAAATTTCACCTTTTTCTAACTGTAAGTCCTTCTAAATCGACTGACGATACTCCTTTAAAATTTTTCTTCAATTTTTTTAGTTTTATTACTTCTGTCATTGTATAATCCATACCTTTCATTTTTAAAAATTTTTTTGTTAATGCCAATAATAAAGTATTAGACACCTTTATTACAAATAAATCTCTTGTAATCCAAGTTGTTCTTTTTGTAAATCTTCGTGAGTTGATTTGATGACTTCTCCTGTTTCATCATTTATAAAGATAACACTATCAACATAGTTCACAATATCCAAGTGATGACTTACAATTAACATCGTTAAGCATCTTTATCTAGCTACAATTACATTTTATAAGTACAAGATAAAGAAATGTCAAAATTTACCTTAAGAAAACCTAAAGAATTTAGTGAGCTTACTTTTTACTTGATATTTTTTTGATATACTATAAATATGGAAAATTCAAATTATTTCACTAGGAGAGCTCATGGATATAGAAGCGCCTTTTTTGGCTAGGAAAATATTGGTTGTTGATGATGATGTTGCGTTAAATCATTCAATAAGGGAGATACTGTCAGTTTCTGGTTTTTCAAAAATATATAGTGCATACAGCATCAGTGAAGGAATAGAGTCTTTTGTTAAAAATTCTATTGATTTGATTATATTAGATGTCATGCTTCCTGATGGGGAAGGATATTTATTATCAAAAATATGTTAGAAAAAAAATCTGACATTCCAATTCTTTTTTTCTAACAGCAAAAATGAACCTGAAGATGAAATTCAAGGTCTACAATCTGGAGGAGATGATTTTTATAACTAAGCCTTTCCTACCTAAAATTCTCATTTATCGTACGATTTCGCTTCTTCGGCGATCGTACAAAGAAGACAGTAATACTATTAAATTAGATCATTGTATTATTAATTTAGGGAATGCAATTGTTGAAAAAGATAATGAAAAATTATCTTTAACCCCAATAGAAATTCAAATCATTCGAAAAATTGTATGATAATAAAAACTATATTGTATCTACAGAAGCGATTTGTGATACAGTATGGGGTATTGATAGCTTTGGATATGAAAAAAATCTTTAATGGTTCATATTAGAAATATCAGAGAAAAAAATCGAAATTAATCCTTCAAAGCCACAATACTTGGTTACTGTTAAAGGACTTGGCTACAAACTAATGGTGTAGGGAGCTTATACATGTTTAAACTACGTGTAGTAACACAATTTATTAGACGTTTTTATTGTTTCAGTCATAGTAATGTCCATAATAAACATTTTTATTATAGTTTTTTTTGTTTTTAGCCAAGCAAATCAAACTAATGTGATGGATACAGTGAGTAGCCTAGTCGAACAACTTGATATCAGTTCTAATTCTGTCAAATTATCTAACTTGGGTAAAAAATTAGCTAATTCTAAAGAGGTATGGATTCTGGTTTTAGACTCTGATAGTGGAAAGGAAATTTATGAATATAAAAAGCCAAGTGAAGTCCCAACACAGTATAGTCTAACTGACGTCGCTAAGTTTACACGTTATTATTTAAATGATTACCCTGTATTCGTACAAATTATCAACAATAAGATTCTTGTTTTTGGATTTTCAAAAGATAATGTGTTTAGATTTCCTTTCGATTATTATGAAAAATCCGACCTTCACAACCTCTTTGTTTTAACTCTTTTTCTACTTGGAATAAATTGCTTGTATCTATTAATCATTTATACCTACAGTACTAGAGTAGTCCAGCGTAAAATTACCCCTTTAGTTTCAGCTATTCAAAAGCTACCAGAAGGCCTAAGTGGCTCTGTTGCAACTCAAGATGAGCTAAAACAATTAACGGAGGCTATAAATATTGCTGACAATAAACTTAAAGAAGGGGATCTTTTTAAAGAAAATTGGATTTCTGGTATAGCACATGATATAAAGACACCTCTGTCCGTTATTATTTCAAATGCTTCTCTTATTAAGTCTGATACAGCAGATAAAAATCAATTAAGACGTTTACAATCCATCCTTAATGAGAGCTATTATATTCAAAACACTATAAATGACTTAAATATTTTTTTGCCAGATTAACTAATAACCAGTTTAGTCTAAAACTAGAATCAGTCAAAATAATTTCTTTCTTCAGGAAAAATCATTATACAAATAATAAATCAAGAAGTCTGGGAAAATTTAAATTTTGCATTTGAATTTGATGATAAACTTCAAAAATAGTACAATTTCAATTGAGAAAAACTTAATTTCACGCGTACTTCATAATATTATATATAACTCAATTCTCCATAATCCCGAAGGCTGCAATGTGAATATTCGTCTACACAGAGATAAAGAATTTTTTTAATAATTACAATTGAGGATAATGGCATAGGCATAACAAATGATAAGCTATTATCAATTCATAATAGTAATAAAAATCATTGAAGAATTTGACATCTCAGGAATTAGACGACACGGTATGGGATTAAAAATCTCAAAACAAATTATCGAAGTTCATGAGGGAAGCTTTAAAGTGGAAAGTAAAGAGAAACAATTCTTTAGAGTTATAATTACTTTACCTTTAGAAGGTGAAGTATAATTATTGATAGTCATAGCAGATAGAGTTCTATTTTATATGTGGTAATAATTGCACTCGTCCTGGCAGATTACTTAACAAACTTGTTTACTCAATAGGAACTCTTCCATTCTTCTTGCTATTCCCTCATACTCATTAAGTAATGACCTAGCTCCTCTTGCAATACTCCTATTTCCTCATTTACCAGTTCTAATGAAATTGATTCTGTTAAGATTATTTTTTAAAATTCATATCTTGCTAGTTTTTTTCATTGCTCCTTTTGGCACTCTTCAAATTGATAAGTACTTTCGCTATCTTATTTAAGGTTATAATTTTTTTACTCTTTTTCTACCATTTATCAAGTCTATCGAGGTTTTTAAATAAAAATGAGATAAGACAGTAGCTATTCTGAGGTTACTGTCTTATTTTTTTAACACTTTTCGAGCTATAAAAGGGTATGTAAAAAAACTCATCTGGTATTTTTTTGAAACAAGGTGTCACAATAATAAGGTATAGATAGCTTTATCGATTTTTAGGTCAAAGAATAATCGTAAAGTTTGTTATGCTTAATAAGGTAATCCATTGTCCGAATGAGACGGTGTATAGAGGCAATCGTATGTGGCTTAGTTGAAGTTATTGTCTATTGTTCTTTTTCGTTTCTCATAAAAGTCAGCGATATGGCAAGGATTAGTATGACTAGCTGAAGCGATGTTGTGAATGCACTTGAACAAGATTTTTCTGACATAGGGATTTCCTCGTTTAGTGATGTGTTCCTTGGCGAGAAGTTCCCAGATTCATAGTGTCTCAGGTCAATACCAATAAAAGCGTTGATTTGATTGGTAGACTGAAAGCGACGAATATCTTCCAATTCGCCAATGATAGATGTCGCTGTGGTTTCTGCGATGCCAGGAATTGACCATAAGATGTCATACTCTGGTAAAGGCTGAACTAGAGCTACCATGTTGTTTAAGACAACTTGTCTGCGTTCAGAAAGACGAAGCAATTCTTGAGCATAGTAACGGACCTCTTCCATCATGGGAGAGGTTTTCTTGACCGCACAATAAGACCTATTAGCTAGTTCGACGAGTTTATCAGTTAGGTAAGCAATACGCTTTTCAGAGATGCGTTTGGAGGTAGATTGATGGATAATCTTACACAAGTTACTTTGAGATAGGCTTAATACAAACTCTTTGCATAGAAAGCCATCACTAAGTTCCAATATTGCTCTCCAGTAGGTGTGGATAATAGATTTTCCAATTCAGGAAAAGTGACTTGTAGAACCTTGTGCAGACGGTTTTTAGCTCGAACAAGATCTTCATTCATATTTTGATAGAAACGGCTTAAATCACGTAGATGTTGATAAACTTCTTGCTGCACGTAAGTTGGTTTACGATTGTGCACAAGCTAAGAATTAGCCAACTTTTCAGCGTCAATTTTATCTGTTTTACGAACTCACAAACTGTTCAATTGCTTCTTAGCTTCCAGTGGATTTAGCTGTGTGTAAGCGTAACTATATTCCTCAAGGAAGGCTTGAAGACGTCGAGAATAGACGCCTGTAGCCTCAAATATAATCTCAGGGTTATGAACAGTTTTCAAGTCGCCCAACAGGCGACTTGAATCCAATGGCATCATTGAGTATGGTGTAGCCATGAACCTTTTCACCGTTGACTAAAATTGCCACCTCAGAACTTGTTTTACTTACATCAATTCCAAATACTGCACGCATGACATTACCTCTTTTGTCTTAAATGATTCCTTATTTTAGTGATCTCCTTTTCAATACTCGACGTCTAGCATCCAACATACTTTGATAATATTCCATCTAAAACAGTTATCTTGCCAGTTTGTCAAGCGACATCTAGTGCCATAGAGCCCTACGACTTTACAAGACACCACTACTTTAACATAAAGAAAAAATAGTGAGTACTCTCTCCCGTCGTAGATTTCTTCACTACTAATCTTAGTATGTTCTATTTCACATAATCCCTAACAAATACAAAGATAAAGCTTAATTAACTTGTTTGCCTACAACTCAGAAGTCCATAAAATACCCTAATTGCTCAGCTTTGTAGATAGCCTCTTGCTTATTATTTACTAGAAGTTTTGAATAGATATGGTTCAAATGATTAAATACTGTTCTCCTACTAATTTGTAACGTTTCCTCTATATCTTTAACAGAGAGACCTTTCTTACTCAAATTTAAGATTACTATTTCTCGGTCAGTTAAAGCTTCAACATAATCCTGAGATTCAATTTGTTCAAAATACTTTTTCCCAGAATCCACTTTTTTTAAGATAGAAATGAGTTGCTTAGGGTCTATATTTTTATCTACAAAACCGTATGCCCCTATTGTTTTTGCTCTCTCTTCATAGATTGACTTAACATATCCTGTCAGCATAACAACTTTCAAGTTAGGAGTAGACTGTATGAGTTCCTCCGCTATCTCCAATCCATTCTCTTTAGAAATATTTGTTAAATTAATATCAAGTAAAATAATATCGTATTTAGATAAATCAATCGTCACATCGTTAAAATTAGAAGTAATTGTATCTATAACATCTACCTCATCATACTGTTGGCATAACAGTTGGATACTCTTGCAAATAGTTTATGATCATCAATTAATAAAATCTTCATAGCATAATTTCCAATCTATGGGAAGTAATATTCTGATATTGTATTGTTTATTATCTATTTGTAGCTCCATATCTCCATCAAAAAGCTACTAGTGTTTCTTGAAATGATTTCAAACCTCTGCCATAATTTATAGATTGAACTTTTTCCCACCACCTGATTGCTCTCCTCTATGATAATAATATCAGATTGAACCTTTAAAGATAAATGAATATCTTTACTGACTCCATATTTTATAGCATTATTAATTAATTCTTTTATAAACCTGTAAACAATATCTCCATATGGAGGTGGGATTATTGTACTACTCGAACAGTTGAAATACAACAACTTATTACTTTTCCTCCTTTTAACAATATCATCAAAAAGAGACTGTATGTTTTCTTTCATTGTTCGATTAGAAGGAACTATTGGGTGATAAGTATCAATTTCATCCCTGATACCAGAAACTAGATCATTCAACCCATTAACAATAAAACCATGTGTTATATCACTATTTTCTAAAGAGAGTAAGTTTTTTATCGCTATGACATTTTGCAAGACATCATCATGCAAATAATTTGAGAACTCCACTCTCATGTTTTCCTCCGATTTCATAAAATAGTTCAGTCTTCTATTTTCATAGTCAAAATTTTGCTTAAAGTTTTCTAAATAACAAAAGATACAAGAAATTACCACTAGACAAAAAAAACGTGCTTGCATCAACAACTATAAAAAAATAGTAAAAAAATCTTTTAACTAGTACCTTTATAAGTATTACCCAACAAATGATAAGAAGTAGAAATAAAAAGTTCTATACGAGTTTTGTAATCACCCTAACCATCTTCGAGTAACTAGACTAAATTTATCATGTATGACCTTAAAATAGTATATTGTACTCATTATAAGGGGAAACAGATACCACCCCAAATTATTAAAGGCTTGATTAACATCTAGCATCTCTCCATAAAATTCACTACCAAGTATTGCTAGCAAAAGCAAAGAAAAATAATATCAATGAACGTCTTACAACTGATATTTGTTGCCTAAAATACCTATAATATAGCACTATAACCAATAATGGATAAAGGTGTAAAATAGTAAAAACAACTAAGAATAAGAAATTAAATAAAGTTCTATTAACTAAAAGGCTAATTATAGAAACAAAAATGAACATTAATAAGCCCTTGTCTAGCTTATCTTTAAACTGTTTCTGCCCATATAATATTAAATCAGTAATCTCAACGGTATAACAATAGAGCAATATAATTTGCAGACCACTACTAAAAAAGAGAGGAGTTTCCCTTGATAGCACAGATACCAAGTATTGCCAAATTGTTAAGAAAACGATAGAAATAATTTTTTTAAAAATCCCATCTTGTTTTTGGCGTAATATTGCTGCCAGCCAAATAAAACCTGTATCAATAAGAGTCATTACAAGAGCTACTTTTTCAGAGAAAAGAAGAGACAAGTTTTCTCGATTATAGACCAAAATCAAAAAGGCTATTAATTGTTGTAACAAGATTATTGTGATCCCCAAAAATTTACTCTTTGCTATTTTTTCTATTCTCATCATATTATTTACTAAATCGTTAAAGTTAAAAAGTTTTTAGAATTAATTGTTTATTATTGATTTCACTGACCGCAATGTCAATAAATAAAATGTGCCATATATTATCAAAAAAAGAAAAAAACAGAAAAAAAGCAACAAAGATAGCATTATAACATTGCCTGCAACCAATGTATCCATAAATAAATATTTATAGAAAATAAGCAACATACTACCATTTATTATCCCAATTAATACAGGAATAAGGAAAAGTATACCTATTTCATATCCGACAATCCGATTAATCATTTTTTTACTATAACCTAACTTACTCAGATAGCTATATTCTTCTTTATTTTCCATGATTTCTATGAGGCTTGTAAAGTATAGAATACTACCTGTACAAATAATAAAGAGTATGGATAGGAAGGTTATAAAGATATAAGTCGCAATATTAGCAGTCTTTACTGTGTGTTCCCTACTATAACTACTGATAACATCAGGAACCGTACTAAACTGATTGTAAAATGTTTCGCTTGACCTAATTGAATCTCCATTAAAAGTCCTAATTGTCATTTTTTTCTCTGGAAAACGAGAACTAAGCTCAGCATATAATTTATCAGAAACCACCAGAGTCGTGACACTTGTAGAAAAACTAAAAACATTATTCGTTGATACTTGTTTTACAGTAACATCGTATGCATTTTCCAAATTAAAGGTTTTCCCTAGGCTAATTTCTGTTGGAAAATAATTTATTAACAATGGTAGTGACTCACTACCTTCAATAGAATTTTTTCTTCCTTGAGCTTTCATTAACTCTTTATAATCACTGTAATTAATTATATCAAAATAAGGAATTGTTTGCCCAGATTCTGTGATAGTCACTTCTGGGTTAGTGTTCAATCTCAATAGGTTAATATCAACTAAACTCACTTGCCCATTCTCTAAAATATTTGTAACATTGACTTGACCATTTTTCTGATTCAACATTATATTCTATCGCAGATGGAGTCAATCTTTCTATTCCATTAAGAGAATAAGCATAAAAGCATTACCATAATTCCAGTAACTGAAACGGTTAGTGTTAAAAAGCCCCCCAAGACTGTTAATAATTTATTTTTTGTCGCAATACGATAGTTAAATTTAGGATAGATAATATTAGAGAGAGGACGATATAACCTTTTTTTCTTTTCTTTTAAGAAAGAAATTACAAAAAGTCAATCCATATCTGATTGTAAAAATTGAGCCTAAAATAACTAAGATAATTATCAAAAGAGAAATTGGTACCATCCCTACGCTTAATAGCATCTTTCGTGTGGATGAAAACACTGTCGTCAAACATAAAACATATGACAATAATAATGCGGTAATAGCAATAATAGCTCTGACTTTTCTTATCCTGATTTTTTTCTCAGCCTTTTTTGAGAAATTAACAAATTCAATCAATGACTGTTTAGCAATAATAACTCCATTTGTGATGAAATTAATCAGAAAAACTACGACTAATATTCCTAAAGACTCTATAATCTCTTTAACTGTAATAAACCACTGAACTTCCATTGTAAAAATCCAATAGATGAGTAATTACCAGTACAGCTAAAAAAAATATAAAAGTAGGTCCTAGCAATAAACTTACCAAGTAACTCAGAACTAGAATAACAAGATTTTTCTAAAGTTAGTAATTTTGTTAATTCTCTTTTTTGAAAAACCCTAGTATTGCTAAGACTCCAAGGTCTTGACTGCGTTTTTTTACAAAAGAAATTATTGAAGTAGATTAAGAATACCACCAAAAAAATACAATCAAAAAAATAACAATGAACCATTAGCGATAACTAGAGCTTGACCACTATCCTCAATTTTTTTCTGCGATGATTTTATCTGAAATAAAAATTTAAAAAAAGCTATAAAAAAATACTTAATAAACCGATCGTAGCTAGAAAAATAGATACGATATAACGGAAAAATTCTTTTTTTAATGTTAGATTTTGTAATTGACCAAATCATATTACTCTCCTCTATCGGATAAAGCTTGACTAATTACATCGTAAAACGACTCTCCACAATCTTTTTTATCAATCTCCATGTGAAGTTTCCCATCTTTGAGGAGTATAACTCTGTCGGCATAAGAAGCTGATAAAACATCATGAGTAACCATTAGAATAGTTACCTTTTCCGTTTTATTGATTTCACTCAAAATCATCATTGTTTCCTCAGAAGATTTCAAGTCAAGTGCTCCTGTTGGTTCGTCAGCAAAAATAATTTCTGGGTCTTTAATGATTGCTCTGATAATACTGACCCTCTGTCTTTGACCTCCAGAAAGTTGATAAGGGTATTTTTTCAACTGCTCATATAAATTAAATCTTTTTGCATAGCTATTTATCAAATCATCAATCTTTGAAGAATCAACATTTTTTAGAGACAAAGCAACAGAAATATTCTCCCTAATGGTTAGACTGTCTAACAGCATATAATCTTGAAAAACAAAACCAATATCATTTTTTCTAAAATTAGTTGCCTCCTTATCAGAGAATGTGCTAATCTCTTTATCCGCACAATAAATATTCCCACTATCAATTTTATCAATAATTGAAGTAACATTTAAAAGCGTCGTTTTCCCACTACCGCTACGCCCCATGACAGCTACAAATTCTCCTTTTTCCACAATCAAATTGATATGGTCTAGAGCATAATTCAGTTGATTGGGATATTTTTTGCAAACATCTTTTAATACTAATTGTTTCATTTTACCTCTTCCTCCTGATATTTATTCATATACGAGTCATATAAGTCACAATAATACTTATTATTTTTTTGTACAAATAATAATGGTTTCCATAGTCAATAATTTTGCCATTATCCATTATTAAAATCTTATCAGCTTTTTCAACTGTATTAAGTCTGTGAGTAACCAAAACCCTCGTACAATGTAAAGCCTCAACATTTTTTTGGATTATTCTTTCAGTTTTTACATCTAAAGCTGATGTAGGTTCGTCAAGAACTAAGATTCTAGGGGTGGTTACAAGTTCTCTTGCTAAAGAAATCCGTTGTTTTTGCCCCCCAGATATTGACGGATTATCTCGAAAAAGTAGAGTATGAAACTTCATTGGCATACTCCTGATATCATCATATATTGATACTCTTTTACAAGTTTCAATAACCTGTTCTCCTGAAACAGATTCTCTCCCTAGCGAAATATTATACATCACATCCCCATCAAACATGGGAGAATCTTGAGATACAAAAGCCGATATATTCCTAAAATCTTTTTTATCAATTTTAGAGTAGGATATATTGTTGTATGTGATGTCTCCACTACTAGGGCTTACATAGCCTAACAACATCTTAGCTAGAGTTGTCTTTCCACTTCCACTTTTCCCTATAATTGCAACAAATTCTCCTGAATGGACTTTTAGGTTTATTCCATTTAACACCTTTACCCCATTTAACTCATATTGATAGTTTATATTTTTTTAAATTTATCTCTATATCTGTATCCTCTGATAACTTATAAGTACCATTCGTCTCATTATCAAGAGTTGATATCTCTAATACCCTTTCGTAATACTTAACACCATATAGAATCTCATCAATCGAATTCAAAAATATTATTAATGGGATTAATAAAAATTTAAAAACCATCATATAAAGAAGAATAAGCTCACCACTGCCACTATTTGGTGAATAATATAGAAACAACAGAATTAACAAAATAGGTATGGAAAAAAAGTTATCACATAATTTACTGCTCCTAAAAAGATTGAAATATCTATTTCTATCATATGTTGAATTGATATAGTCCTTAAAACTTTTTATCCCATTTTGACAAAAGTTCTTTTTTCAGAATTTTTTTAGCTTTTAAAAAGAAATAGCCCGTCCATCAGTGAAAAAGAATGTTTGTAAAGAGTTCTTTTTGTCTTAAAACTTCTTTACCTAACTTTTTCTTGTTTAATGCTTAGTGACAGGGAAAAAAATCATCATTTCTACAATAAAAACTATACCTAATATAATTCCCAAAGGTGTGGAAACATATGTGATATAACTAATACTCGCAAAACATTAAGATAATATCCAACCAGATAGAAATAATTCTTTCTGATAGTAACTCCCTCACAATCATCAAACCATTATATCTATGAATGATGTCTGTTTTATCTATTTTTTTCCAATATATTCTATGGGAAGTTTCAATAACTTAGTCACAAACTTTTTCTGAAATAGTGCTGTGAAATTTATTTTTGCAATTTCACTAAAGAGATATTCTTTAGAAAATAAAATCCTCCCTGAAAAAAAATTATTATAGAAAGTAGGACGGCACTTTCTAAATAGCCAAACTTTTTAAGGAAAAACCCAATTTCCATCAATAATTCCCCTTATAAAAAAATGGAATTGACACTGTGATAATCTGAAAAAAATCAGAGTATATAGAATGGTTAAAAAAATATCCTTCCTATTTACAAATATCATTTCCTTTACGTTTCTGCCAACCAACCCTCGTTTGACTATTTTTTTGAAGAATTAGTCACCTTATCATAAAAAAATTCGGTATAAAAATTTAGGAGACAATTCAAAAAAATTCATTCTTTGCTAAGACATATTTCCCAACAGCAGGGTCAACAATAGTAAAGACATCATTACGGATATCCTCTAAAAATTACAAAATGTGAATCTGAAACAAATACCATGACAGGTAAGTTTTTCGGGATATTTGGAAAAAAACGATAAGTCTTACATGTAACTCCGTAGATAGATGCAATATCTGATATATTCTTTATACTCAGTCCATTTCTCCCTAAATTGACTTGTTGTTTCAATTTAAAATATGTTTCTGAAATATCAAAATAATCCAACATCATATATAAACAACATAATCCACATTCAGTTGGAGTTGTTTGTTCAATCGGTGTAATTTTTCTCACTTTCAACACTCCCTTTTGGAACATCTAATAACAATAATGATGGTACTTCATAATTGGATATATATCTAAGCAACTGATATGCTATCCCTATTTCACCAACCATCATATTAAACACCCTTGTGTGTTGTGGCAAGCCAGATTCCCAACCAAATTTTTGAGAATTACGAACAATATTAAGCATGATACCTTCTATATCTACTTCATTCTTCAAGGAGTCATCTAAATTCATAAATAATTCCATATTACCCATTTTCCCGTGACAAAGGCAATCCGAATTCAAATAACCATTATTTAATACCGTTTGTTTAGCCATTTCATAATTATTTTTCAACTCTTTATCGTTTAACCATTTTGATTCTCTATATCTCGTTAATCCGATACCTGTTGCACCATGACACCAATAAATAGGATCTGGCATTCCTAACTCTGAACGTTTTCCTTTATTTCTAAAATCAATCCAATTTCCATCAGAAATACGGGTATTTTCAAAATCAATAGCTGACTTCGCTATTTTAAAATAATTTAAATTTTTATTGATTTCCCATGATAAAAGTAATGCATAAGCAATTCCAGATTGTCCGTGAGATAATCCATTTAGAACTTCTGAATCTGAAAAAAATCCGATACCCAATAAACCTTATCATCTTCTTTTTTTCACATTATCAATAATAAATTCAGATATCCTATTAATTAAATGATATAGTGTTTTATTTTTGCTCTACGTTATATATGTTGCACAGAACAACTAATAAGCCCGATACTCCAGAAATATAATCTATATTTTGCTCCTCCAGTGACTGGCTGGAAAAATTCTTTGATTATATCTAAATATAATTTCTGGTATTGAGTTAATTTAAGTCTTTTTCCACAAACTAAAGTATAGATAAATCAAACCTCCTTTTCCTAAAAAGACTGACATATCACTACTTTCTATAAGATTCTTTGTGGTTTCCAGTGTTTTCAATATCTTATTTAATGAGACTAGATATCGCTCTTCACCAAGAATTTGATAAGCATATAAATAACCTAAGGCATTCCCAATTAATCCATTATACAAGGTAATGTTCTGAGGAGATATTACCCATTGTTCGGTCTCCGTAATATCAATATTGAGCCATGTCATCTCCTCCTCTGAAGAAAAACTATCCTTATTTGCATCAATAAATATCTGTCTAACGCTGTCTAAGATTTCCTCATTAAAACTTTGTTTTGAGGATATCGATGGAAAATAATAAGATTTCCCATCTTTCCTCTCCCAATGTTTAATCGGTTTTTTCAAGACTATTCCAATCAATTCACAAGTGAACTTCATTCTTTCATCATTCAGGGTGGCTATATTATCAAATAACGAGGTTGTCTTTCCTAGATTTCCAATTACTGTTCCTAAAGAATTATATACATTTCCATTGGGATCCATTGAAAAGTAAGGAATATCACCATTCATCAAGTCTTTAATTTCACTATCAACAATAAATTGTTCAATATGTTTTGACTCATATAGTATCGAAAATAGATTCTCCCTCTTTTTTTCTGAGAAAAGATATTTTGGATTCGTAGAGGCTTGCAAAAATTTTCCATAGTCGGAAGTATTTCTGAATATGGCTCTAGTTCTCAATTTCGGGAAACCATATAAAATTTTTTTGACCTTTGCACGTTGCGTCATGAGAAATGTATAGCATTCTCTAAATCCTGCAATTACCTCATTAGCATAGTCGAGAGGTTCCACCATTTTCTCATTTAATGTTGGAATATTATAGCTATCTTCCTGAAAATAGTCAGTTTTCACTAACTTCATATCCCCACGATTTTTATTTATCAGTTCATACTTCCCCTTTTTTCTTTTTCCACCTTTTCCACTTATTCCAGAAATGTTAGGAGCGCTGTTTTTCTCAAATTGTACAGGAAATAAACCATTTGAAAGTGATGTCTCATAAATTCTCTGATAAGTATCAACAGTAATCCCTTCAAAATTATTAGTTTGTACATTCAACTTTCTTTGAAAAAATGTTTCAACATCAATTAAATATAAATCTCCGCCTGAAACAATCACATTTTCCATATGTAAGTCCGTAATGGAAAAAAATTTCAGAAAATGCTGCTAAAAACACCATACTTAAGGTATATTCTCTTTACTTCATCATTATTAGAATTTATATAATCCACACCGAGTTGCCAACAATAATCCGCTTTAATTAAGCTTTCAGGAAGACTGAACGAGGGTATATTATTAGATTTCAATAAACTAATAAGTTCTAACAAAATGTTGTATGAATCATAACTCTTAGGCTTGTAGTAAATGGATTTCCCTTTAAATTCAATCTTAACAACTGTTTGTTTTTGAGAATGACTATCTCCAAGTGAAAAACTCAACATTACTTAGGGGTGCAGTAATATTAAAACACGACCTTAACTCAGACAAGTCTTTTTAAAAAAATCTATCAAATAGTAAAGAATATGATTCTTCTATTAATCTGACTTCTCTATTGATTTGTTTTTAACAAATACGGATACCTATCAAAAAAATTATTTATTCCATTTTCTTCCTTTATTTGCTGTATATATTGCTCATATGCCTCTGACTTATTTCCAATTTCCTTGGAAAAAAATTATTTATATCTAAAACTAGTGTTTTTCATTGAAAGGAACATTACGGTTTCAAATAATTGATTTTTCAAACTCAATATAAAAATAACTTATCTGTCGTTTTCCTCAATAAATAAATATTTTTCACTAATAGAAGCATCTAGTATGTCGTAATTAAAAAAATTGAGTTAAAGTATTCGTAAAACTGATGTTGCTGATATTCTAACTTTAATTCATTTCTTTTTTTATCATATTTATCCCTACCATTGCTAAAAAATCCTGCCTAGACAAAGTCTAAACAGGATTTTTTTAGTCTGCTTATCCAGATTGTTTTTAATTAACAACAAACGAATATCGAGTTCGGACAGTCATCAGTAATAGTTGCAATCCAACCTGGACCTCTTTTACCACCAGCTACTTCCATGAGTTCTTTTTTTCAGAAACTTCTTCGATAGCATTGTTCAAAAATATCTTTTGAGTTTTTCATGGCATTCATTCTCCCTTCTGTTAGTATGTAGTAAATATTTTTCTACGCTCTTATTGTAACCAATACATCTTTATTTTTTTAGTGAGTAAAAAGTGCAAATATTGTTTTTTTATTAATATTTTTTTAAAATGTAAAATATCGCTTTATAAAAAAAGCAGTCTCTCAAATTTCATTTTTGTAGCTATTTTTACAATCCAATGCCTTCTTATTATAAAATTAATCCCTTAAATTCAGACTAGGTGACTTAACAAAGAGAAACACTCAAAATAGTGTTTGTCTACTGTCTAAATTTTTCTAGCTCTTATTCTTGTTTCTTGCCGAGAGGTTTGAGTATGAAAAAAACAATTTAACTTATACATACTTCTTTTTGAGGTAATTATTATAATATTTTTCATCACTACCTTTTTTTATAAACTTTATTCAAAAGGAGTCATTCTGACTCCTTTTTGAACATGAAAAAACTTTTAACCAAATATAGAACAGACGACTATTCCAAATATCCGAAACATTTCTATTTATGACAATCAATAAGAGAAAAAGATAACACCTCCTCAAGAAGATGTTATCCTTTTTTTATGATTAAACGAAATCAAATAGTGAAATTTCTTCGTAGACTTCTACTTCTGCTTCTACTACCTCATTAATAGAGGTTTCAGAAACTACTTCTGTAGAAACATTATTATGTTCTTCAGTCATACCAAAGATTTCAGAAATGCTTTCTAGGAAGTCATCAGCCATATCAAGAACTTCTTGTGAAACAACATGAGTCGTTTCTTCAACAGTTTCTTGAGCAACTACTACTTCTTCCTCAAAGCCAATTTCTGCTTCATCTACTGACTCATCAATAACTTCAACAAGTTCGCTTTCTTCATCAGGATCATAGCTAGCACTATATTCCTCGGTGATTGAGCTAACTTTTACATCAGAGTCCTCATCCATTTCTGGATGGTCTGCCTTGTACTGCAATTCAAAAGCATTAATAGCCTCTTTAATTTGTTCTACAGTAGGCTTTTTAGACTCATCCTCAACTTCGATAAGAGGATTAACAATGGCACGTTTAGCTGATACATAGTCAAGACGAGCTTGGTCCGCAAACATCTGCAGCTTCTCCTCGCTTAATAGTATCTGCACAACGGTCAATGTTTTCCTGCAAGAGTTTGGCTTGTTTATCCATACCATCAATAACATTGTTGATACGTTGGATAGTCCCAATACCACTCGCAAAATCTAAACGAACGGCATAGCTGTTTTGACCAATAATATGCAGGTCAAGCATACGTTCTGGTTGCCAAGGTGATTTTTGTTCCAAGGCACGAAGGACAAAACCACGATAATGAGCAAGGGTTGTCATTTTCATATGGAGTGGATCAGAGGCAACATTCATTTGCATTGCATAGTTCAGTTGATTACCTGCAACATCTTTCTTAGTTGCTTCGTATCCATCTGGTTCAAATGTCATAACAAATGGGTTATGTTCAACCTCATATTTCTTACCATCTTCTTTTTCAACCACTTCTTTCCAAGGTCTTGTCTTTTCTGCAAGCTCTTTATCCTGGACTAATAGAGAGAAAGTTTCTTCTCGTAATTTTCCTTATCTTTAAGGGCTTGCTTAATACGTTTTTGAGACAAAGAAATATCACGTTTCCAAGCCTTACGACGATTAGACAACAACTCAAATTCGTTATCAAGTTCCATCTTAAGTTTAAGATATGGATTGCCTGTCGCAATGGCTTTAAATTCAGAGGCTGAGAGTGTTTGCTCGTCAATATCCTCTGAAGCTCGCATCGGTGTACGACTGGTCATGATCTGCGTAATATAACGGAGCTTTGTTTCTTGAATCTGCCAAAGGTAGTTATCAAAACTTCCCTTGGTAATATAGTGGAAAATATTTACCTTACGATAGATATTTCCTTGACGAACCAAGCGTCCATTACGTTGGATAATATCAGACGGTTTCCAAGGCACATCGAGATGATGAACAGCTTTCATACGACGTTGGACGTTAAGACCGGTTCCCCCTTTTTCCGTTGAAGCCATGAGAATACGAATCTCACCAGCATTCATTTGACGTTGAAGTTGGATCTTAGCCTTTTTGTTAGCAGCATCGTGAATAAAAGCAATCTCTTCTTCTGGAATCCCACGTTCAACAAGCAAATCTTTCAACTCTTGATAAACAGAGAAACCTTTGCCATTAGGAGTTCCAAGGTCAGAGAAAATCATCTGTGTCCCTTTATGCTTAGCTTCCATGTGATAAATCTTATCCACTCGCTCAACCACTTGCATGAGTTTGTCTGCATCAGCTCTTACATAGAGCTCTGCATCGAGCAAACGCATATCTAAAGCCAACTTTCTGGCTTCACTAGTGATTTTGAGCATGTTATCTTCACTAGGATCTACACTCCCATTTTTAACTCGGTCTGAGCGTTCTACAAGCTCGTCCAAATAAACCTTTTGGTTATCCGTCAACTGACTTTCAACCGCTACCTTTTCTACCATAGGAACTGGAAGATTAAGGTCTTCAGTCATTTGGATATCTGCAGTCTGACGATAAATCGCCATCAGCTCAGGGAGATTCATAAATTTAGCAAAGCGTTTACGTGAAATATACTTGTCTCCAGTAGGGTTAAGTTCAAGACTATTCTCAACAATCCCAAACGCACCAACCCAAGCATCAAAGAAACTTACACCGAAGTGTTCCATGACATCTGGTTGAAGATAATTCATCATCGTATACATTTCACTGATAGAGTTGGAAACTGGTGTTCCAGTCGCAAAGACAACGTGACGTGTATCATGCTCTTCTTGAAGCACGCGCACCTTCATTTCCATATCCATATTCTTTTTTGAGGTACGGTTGGTAATACCAGCAACGTTCCCCAAACGTGTCATAGGACGGACATTCTTGTACCCGTGGGCTTCATCAACAAAGAGCATATCAATACCAAGGCTTTCAAAGTTGATAAACTCATCAATACCAGTCTTATTTTCAAGCAATGTTTCTAAGCTTGCCTCAAGACTTCTACGCATCGATTGTGCTTGCTTGAAAGTAATTTTGTCGTCATTAGCTTTTGCGTAACCAATGATCTCATCAAGCTCATCAATCTTTTCAGAAATAAAGGCTTGTTCACGTTCTTGTGAGACACGAACTTTCTCAAATTGAGAATGTCCAATCACAATACCGTCATAGTCGCTCGTTAGGATACGAGAAACGAACAAGCGACGACGTGACTTTTCAAAATCCTGCTCAGTCGTAACAAACACTTTCTTGGTAGGGTAGAAACGCATAATTTCTTGACCAAATTGTGCTGTTAGACTAGACGGAACCACAAACAATGGTTTATGAATAAGCCCAAGCTCTTTCATCTTGAAAGCTGCTGAAATCATGGTTAGTGTCTTACCAGTACCCACTTCGTGAGCAAGCAGTGCACGTCTCTCTTCAAGAATACGTTGTACGGCATTCTTTTGGTGAGGGCGAAGCTCTACTCCTTTAGCCAAGCCATCAAATTCCAAGAGACTTCCGTCATATTGACGTGTCACATAGCGATTAAAGACTTCATTGTAGGTATCTTCAATCACTTCTTGGACTGTTGGGTTTTCATGAATAAAATTCTTGAAGCTTTCTTGTAGAACACGTTCACACTCACGTAGGTTTGCTGTAGCCACTTCATCAACTTTACGTATCGGGTTTTCAGTCGTACCGAAATTACGCATGATTGTTGGTTGATTACTTGTAAGCAAGTGAGCCACAATATCTGTTGCGTGTGAGTAGCTTTTATTGTACTCATCACGTAGACCTAAACGAAGGTTAGATTGACGACTCATATAGCGGTTTAACAAGCGTTCATTGAACCCTCGTCCGATTCTGGATGTCACTAATAGTGCTTTAGCTTCTTCAGAATGGAGACCAACCTTTTCATCCAACAATTCACTAAACACCCATTGAGAAACGACGTTACTAGGAATCCAGCTAGAACCAATGCTGAAATCAATATCAGATAAGACAACTGGTTCTGGTACAACAGATAAAATCAATTCCAAATAACGTTCCCAATCCGCTTGTGTATCTCCGTCTTCAATAAGAGAGTTAATGCAATCACGTTTAGCAAGAACATCACCTGAAAGGAATTTATCCTTCGTAACATAGTGTACAGTCTTATCATCAATATAGCGTTCCACATCAATCATTACTGTCTCACCTAGTTCTGAAATCATCATATTTTCTGAGACATCTGGATAGACAGAACTCATGAGGTTCAAATCAACGCCACGACCTTCCGAAAGCGACACATTCAAAGCTTCTACTGCTGACATCACTTGATGGAGGTGTTTTTTAGGACGAATAGTTGGCTTTTTAAAAGCATCTGACTTCACAAAGACTACCTTTGAGCTGTCATTCTCGTCCAACTCCTCTAATTCAAGACTAGCGATAAGCGGATAACGATCATCTCGGTCAAAGAGGCTAGCATTCACCGCTTGATTGAGATAACCATACTTCTTCTTGAAAGTATCGTAGGCTTGATTAAGTGTTGCAAGCAGTTGTTTGAATTTCCCTTCATCATAGTCTGTCGTCATTTGAATATCAATAATGGCTTGATACGCATTTTTGATAGCAACCATGCCACGGATACGCTTGTTTTCTGTATCCGTAAGGGGTGTTTCATAGAAATAAATACCTTTGTAAAGCCCTTTACTTTTAGCTGCTTTAGAAGGGGTTTGACTTACCCATGTATTCGTAACAATATTAGGGTCTGCTTTTACTGCTGCTTCAAAGTCTAAAATGGCTTCTTCTTTGTATTTATCATCATATTTTACGAACTGTCCTTGTTCGTCTTGATAAAAATCATTTCAGCTGCACGTGAGCTAGGACGGATAGACGTGTTATCACGATAGTAGACACGACCATTTTTATCACAAGCATACTCGTTCAATCGAATGTCAAGTGAAGTAAGTAAGCCTTGGTCAAGATGATTCACTTCTTCTTTAAGGATAATATCCCGAGATTCTAGTCTCTCTACTTCGAAAGGCACTGCTACTTTTGATAGTGCTTCTTGAAGCTCTGAAGCTAAGTCAAAAGAGCTATCTACCACAAGATCCAGTGTTCCACCATTGAAATGACGTACCTGATAATCACCTAGGACACAAGGATTTTTACAAATAGCATCCTGGAAGAAATAGGGATTGAGTGAGACACGTTTATCAAAGGGGAGTTTCTTTCTATCTGAAGACCAAAAGTCAATATTATTATCGGGAACAGGGATAAATGCTCCTTTTTGGAAAAAGAGGATATCTGTTACCACTCGTGTTCCAGCATCTTTAAAAGCAGTATTTGGTAAGCGGACACCACCTAAAAACTGAGTTCCGCTACCACGGAGTTCTGGCAGTATTGAACCAGCACTCTTATCTGCAGTACCAGTTGAAGTGATAGCAGCAACCATCCCATGATAGGGTACCAAATCGATAGCTTTCTTAAAGAAGTAATCATGAATACGATAAGGTTTATTATCATAAGCTTTATCGACAATGCGAACATCCGCAAATGGAACATTCGTAATGACCAAGTCAAATGGTGTCCCTTCAAAGTTTACTGTTTCAAATCCTTGGACTAAAACAGTAGCATCTTGATGAAGGTGTTTAGCAATAGCACCAGTAATGGTATCAAGTTCAATTCCATAAAGAGTAGAATTCTTCTTGATATCCTCTGGCATTGTTTCAAAGAAGATACCAGTACCCATTGATGGATCAAGAATATTACCTCCTTTAAAACCACTTTCTACAATCTTATCCCACATTGCAGTAGCAATCTCTGGACTTGTGTAGTAAGCCGTCAAGGAGCTCATTTCCATCGCACGATATTCTTCTTTAGTGACAAGACTTTTAAGCTCATCACGTTCTTTGCAAAACGATTAATCTTACTATCAAAGAAATCGTTAGCAAGTCCTCCCCAACCAACATAGTTAGAGAGAATTTCTTGTTCGGCACTATCAGCTAGACGGTTATCTGCTTCGAGTGCTTTCACAAGTTTAATGGCAGAAAGGTTAGCTTGAACCTTTTCTGCTTTAGTCATTTTTTTAGTATTATTTGTTTGTTCTTCCATTGCTGTTCTTTCTCCTTAAAACTAAAAAAGACCTGGTATAATACCAAGTCTTTCTTTTTAGTTGTAGTATTTGTTTATACGACTCAAAAATATGTGAGCCTCTCGTGTTTTCCTGTTTTTGAGGAACTCAATAAAACTCTCTTGAATGTCAAAAGAGAATGCTCCAGCCAGTTCACATTGCTTATCAAAGCTTTTGCTGACTGTCATAGCCTTACTCTTACGAATAGCTACATGCGTGGGCATTGTTCTGGGAAAGGTAACTCCTAGAGAGTAACCAAAATCAAACAAAGTTAATAGATATGGCGGTTCATCTTTAGAAAAGATAATCCCAAAGTTATTCCAGTGTCTATCAACATTTAAGGTTAAGCGATCAATCTCAAAGAGTCTGGCAAATATCGAATCAAGCTCAGCTTCTGAAAAACCAATCTCAGCCAACTCTTTTTTCAAAAAGTTATACTGCTCTTGAGGTTGTTTCTTGGCTATTTGTTCGATATCTGATTCCGTATACCCCCTTTGTTGCAGCAAACGAAACATCGTAACGAAGCTTCCACCTTCTGGTATGAAATTTTGTGAACGACAAAGATCACTACCTACTTTTTCGTAAGGTACATAATCTTCAATCCCACAACTTTTCAAAAACTCAGATACTAGAAACTCAGCTTCAGCCTCCCCACCAAAAAAGTCTCTCTTATAGAAATAGTCATCTTTCAACCATTTCTCTTGAGTTCCTTTGCTAGAGGTAAATACAGTCATAGTATCTCTCCTATTTTCTACTTAAATTAGGATGATGATCTTCTAAAACAAATGGCTCATCATTGAGTTCTGGTATTGATACCCAATAAAAATCATCGGTATCAAAACCGTGTGTCATAGCAATTTCGTGCCAGACATCGGGAGCTGTATAGGTATACCCTAAAGTTCCTTTCGGTTTTTTCGTCCAAAATCAATTTGACGCCCTTTTAGAAAATCTACCATACGTTCATAGGTGAATTCTGTGTTCAACAAAAAATCATCTTTCCTTTCAAACGTATCTAAGGTTTTACTGATTGTATCAACCAGGTATTTTCCAATCATCTTTTTATTATTATAAAGAACAATAGTCAACTTCATGACGTTTCTCCCTGAATTATACATGAAATCACGTATAGTGTTATCTCTAGTATAACATGAAAACGCAGTTGACTCATAATGAGTTCTCAGTTTCATTTTTTCTCCTTTTATCTAAAACTCAATTTTAAGCTTTCCACAATGGGCTAAAAATTGTTCCGCTTCTTTCTTAGCCTCTTCATCTGCAGCTTTGTTCCGTTCTCCTCTCAGTTGAATAATCCTATCATTTTTCAATTCTAGGGTATAAAGAGGAGTTTCTCTGTCAGTTTTATCACGTACGAAGACAATAATAGAGGAACCGTAGACAAAGTGTTCCTTTGCATACCTTCCAACACAGTGATGTAGGTGTTTCCCCTCTCTGACAATTTCACTTTCATTTTTAGGAAAGATAAATGCATACTTGTCAAATGCTGTCTGAGCCTTCATCATGTTTGCCAAACGTTCAGCTGTTACAATTCTCAACTTCGCCTCTTTCTTTTCTTCCTCACGTCGTCTTTTCTCCGCTCTCAAATTACTTACGGCATTAGTTACACGTAAATGAGTCCCACGTTCTAGTTGATTCTCGAGAAGAACCGAATAATTTTCGACAATCTCTGTATGTTTGTTTTCCCAATTTTTAGGTATAACTACATAATCTCCATCAAATGGAATTCCCAGAGCTTCTACCATTTCTCGATAGTCCTCATAATCACGAAGACAGACCTCATTTTTCATCATCCAGTTAATGAAACGAATTGGTTTCACCGTGGATGGTAAGATACCATTTAAACGCTTAATTAGTGGCGTCCTGTTAGGAACCATAGCATTTATAAGTAACTCGTATAAACCCTCGAACGTTCGACCATATTGTCTACGCATATCTTCCTCGAAAAATGCCTTTTCGATATTCATATCCGTATTTTTTAGATACTGTTTATTCCTTCTGAGAAAATTCATAGTAACCTTACCCATATTTGCATGCTTATGTCCAAGACTACATGAGTAATAAGACCTATAAAACGTAGTACCTACCAATTCTTTGACGACTCCACGCGCCTTTATTTTTTGAGCGAATTCAATACGTTCTCGATATTTATAAAGATGAGGTAGCACTGAGCTTATCTCAAAATTATCTTTAATCACGTGTCCAAAATCTAAATATCTCAACTCAGAGTTTGATTGTAACTTTTCAATAAGATTTTCCACACCACCATAAAGCGTATAGACACTAAATGCACCAGAGCCAAAAAAGAGAGCATTTCTCTGATTTTGGAATCCAGTACTATAGACTTCTTTACCTTTTTTAGCTGAAAGGTATGGATCCCAGTGTGCTTTTACCATCTTATTGTTGGCAAGCTGATAAAAGTTATAAAGGCTGACGTCAAACTTTTCTTTTCCTTCTTCAAATGATTGAGTCACTGCATACATTTGCATTTCAATGCGTTTCTTTGTGACTCCCATCCAGACAAAGTATAAAGTATCTCCCACAAAGGTTAAACGGCTGTTAAGTGATAAGCGTTTTGTAACCTTTTCCGAGAATTTTTTTCGGTCGGAAGAGATAATTGTCTTAGACTTATTTGACCATTCATAGATAGGAAAATTATTCTTCGCCCATTTGAAAAATCCGTTAGGAACTTTTAAACGATTATCTACGATTTCTTGAATATTCTCTGCTTTTGTCATTGTTTTTTCTCCTTAATCAATAAAAAATGGCCCTAGGACCATTTTTCTATTTATTGTTGTTAAAATTCGCCTTCTTCAACAGATAAATCTGAAAAAAGATCTAACTGTTTCTCATCCTTTTCAGGAGTTTTCTTAGTTGGGATTTTCTTTTTAGTTTCTGTTTTAGTTAGACTCTTATTCTGTTTCTTTTTTGGCTTCTTAGTTGGTTGCTTGGTTGATTTCTTACTACCAGTAGTCATTTTACCTACAACTGGTTTAGTCTCAACCTTCTCAGCGGTAAAATACTCTTTAACCCAAGAAAAGACTGTGGCATCATCAACCATAGCACCTTGACCATTTCTATAGTCAGATTTACTGGCTTTTCTGATGCAGTAAGCCATAGCATCCTTAATAGTACGATCAAGATGTTTGAGAATCCCAGCAATCAGCTCATCATCCTCTTGATGATCAACTATCCAATTATGAATAGCATCCTCAGTCGGTGTATGTGCTTCAGCCATTTCTTCATCAAAATGGCTTACTGCCATGAAGCGGTCAAATTCATTAATTTCCATCGTCATTGTTTTTCTCCTCTCAGAACTCAAACAGGGTTAACTGTTCTCCTTCAGTTGTTGGTTTATCTTCAAATGGCTTTCGGCAAGCTACTAGTGTTTTTGGCTCCTTCTCAACCTTATAAATAGGTTGCATTGCACGATAGTTCTCAAAGAACGTGTCAAAAAATGCGAACAAAAGGTGTCGACATTGCCTCAAAGCCCTATACTCTAATCGAGTATAGTAAGTAGCTTCATCAGATAGCAGTTCTGAATCTTTGGTATAAGTTTCAAAAACCCACCATTCAAAGCCACGTGCAAACACTTCAGTCGGTGTCAAATAATAATCCAACTTCTTCTTAATATGAACAGCTTGAGCTAAGTCCGTTCTGGTTTTCTCTGCTATTTGAATAAGTTTCAGCAAGCTAGCCTTATAGATATTACGAATATCTTTAAAGCTATGTGATGTAGAGCTAATGATACCTGATTGATCATACGTATAGTCTAAATAATGACCATACTCATGTATGAATGATGAGGTATCTCTTACATCAACTGCCATGATATTTAACCCTGGCACATAAAGTCCGCTTGCTTTATGTTTTCCTAGTTTTCGGAATTTGAGTTCGGGTTCTACAGTAGAATGAGGTAAGTGATTACATAACTTCTCCCATTCGTTCTCTAGAACCCTGAATTTCTCCTTATCAAAATCACTACCTCGATAACGCTCGGTATCTACTTCAACTTTCGAAAACCCTAAATCAAGAAATGACGTATTACTGTTCATTTCATGATCTTGAAAGATTTTATCCTCACGTACACTGGCTATAGTCTTAGTTGACTGATTAACATATTGTGCATTAAGGTTAGCTGCAAGAGCATCTTCATACTCTCTTTTAAGAACGTTAGCTATCTTTTGGATATTTCCATAATAACTACATTCCTTGTAGATACCTTCACTATGGATAGACATCAATTCAAGAAAGCTAAAAGATACTAGTCCATACCTTGTTCGAGAACTTCTCTCTCTCCAAAAACTTAGGTTTTTCTTCAAAGGTACTCTAACCTTTGAATCGTCGACAATGAGAAGATACAAAGTACGTTTGGTATCTTCTGCGCTTTTAGTAGCAGGTAATCTACTCCCATGGAGTGTGAGAAGAATCTGTTCACCGAAAAGGTGTTCGTGATTTTCTTTATCCCTCAAGCTCATGCTCTCGAACAGTCTTTTTAGCTTATTCGAAAAATGTGCTTGATCATAACCAATGGTTTCAATATCAGCCATGATGTCTTTGACTTTATAGGCTGTATAAACATTATCTTGTCCAAATACCTCTACTGCTAGTGCTCCGACTTCTTGAGATAAAAGTTCCTGACCTTGATATCTGCGCATATTCGCATAGTAAGTACAAAACTTTCTCACGATATCTGCAGCTTTATCAGTCTCTTTTATCTTAGGAAAAGTGACTTTTTTAGTCGTTTGTTGTGCTACTGCTAGTAAATTTGCCATTGTTTTTCTCCTTAATAGCAAAAAGGAAGGTATAGCTTAAAGCTACTACCTTCCTCTTTCTCTTATATGTACTATGTACGATACATTATGAACTATACATAGTATGACATACGATTTATTGCGTAAAAAAAGGAAACCTAATTATTGTTATCAAGTTTCCTTGCAAAAGCTCGTTTATGACTCTCTATATTTCGAGAAATATCATTCTTATCCCAGATTTGTAACTCCCAAGGATAATAGAAATGACTCTTGTTTTTAAAGTAGAGATGGATGCCAGTATAGTCTTCAGTATCTTTTAAATACCAATTTTTAAGACCGTATTCTTCCTTCCAATCATCTAAACGATCCATCACTTCAGTAATGACAGATGTTGGCAAAATGACACGTGCTCCAAAAATATCATTTAAAACCGAATTTACTGGATACCCTTCTGCTCTTTTAGTAAAACGCTCAATCTTATCTAAAATAGATTCAGATGTCTTCACTCGATAGAAGTAACTAATATCGCTGACATCTGCTACCATTAAATAATCGTTGATAGATTCGTGCAGATTTAAACGATATTTTAGAATCTCATCAACTGGCACATTCGTAAAAGTGTGATTAAGATTGACTTTAGCAAGTTTACCACTTTCAAAATACTCTTCTGAATACTTTATATGAATGGTGTTGATTTCAAAGATCAGTCGCTCTACTTTCTTGATATCCAACCCTTATACGTCTCCAAATAATTTTTCTTCATTATACCATATCCTGTTTATTAAACGTTTTGAACTTAATCTTTTCTTCTGGGGAAGCTTTCAAAAGGAAATCATCAATTCCCTTTTCGTGAGACCAGATTAGAGCACGAACCGTACAAGACTGCTTCGTAACTAGATCTTGAACCATATCATACATACGTTCAAATACCGAGTCATTATCCTCAAAGTCTTGGTCAAACGCCAAATAAATCGGTTTGACCTTTTTGAGTTCAGTCTTTCCAATAAAGTCCGATATAGGTCGCCATGCTGCTACTCCTGCCATAGAGATAACACAGATATTCCCCAATTGAGAAAGACGAGTATTTTTCGCAACTGAAGCAGTGATATCTCCTTTAAGCAAACCTTCCGTAACTAGAAGGTTATCAACCTTACTCATAAGGTTTACTTTAGCCTTGCCTTCATCCGAAAAGCGTGCTTGTTCTAAAATGTCATCAGAATAAGCAAAATGGGGGAAAGACTTAGCACTTGTTCCCTCTGGCTTATATGCTGACGAAACAAAGACATATTTTTGCCCTTTTTTAAATGTCAACTCAAGTCCGGAACGAAGTTTAACACTAGTTTCCTTAGTTGTCCCACTTGCTAGTTCATGTGATGAACCTTTAGCAAACACATACCAATCGAAACTTCCATCTTCATTTTGGAAGACTTTAGCAGTACGTGCATTTCGTCCCTCTTGAAAGGCTTCGTTTACTTTGGCTTGATAACTGACGTTATCAAGACGTACTTGAAAACCTACAATTTGTCCCCAAGAATTGCGACATGGAATTAGGATTCCATCTTTTGATTCAAAAATAGGACATTTTGCGTTTTCGTTCCAATAGAAGCCAGGAACTCCACGCCAAGCATCTTTAGGAAGTCCATTTGCAACAAAGAGCTTTTCCCAAATAGTTGCTGGATGAGATACTGTTGTATCAACCTGCTTCTGGCGTGTTTGCTTTGTTGATGAAGCGTAGCCACGCAGTGCAATGGTCTCAACAGAAAGACCTCGTTCCGCACTTGTTAAGTGCTCGACATGTTCCTTAGTCAATCCCAACACATCAATAACAAGAGAATTTACTTTGTGAAGTGTTGAGATACTTGCCAAAGGTTGACTTTCCAACTAGGTTCGAAAGTCACCTCTTTCGCTTTTTTAGGGTCCAAATCATAAATAGTCCCAGCACTACCAAATTGTGGTTTGTCTAGGTCAATCTTTCTAGCACAGACAGCCTTAGTCTGATCTGCAAAAACCAGACACCAATCTGGTTTCCCACAAATAGGACAAGGGTAATCACGTCCTACCCTAATCATTTCGGTTTGTCCAATCGTAATAATTTTTGTCATTTTTTTCTCCTTATAAAATATAACATTGTTGTTGTAAAGTGACCTTGGAAAGTCTCAAACACCTGTTCGTAGCCTTTCCTCCGTTTGCCGACAAGTTAGAGTTGGGAACACCTGTTCCTCACCACTAATCATCGAGATGTCGCCTTCCTTTTTTGTCCATCTACCCAAACTCAAAACAAAAAAAGCATAACAAAGAAGCCGGCAAGCCTTGTCTCAAAAAACAAGGATGCACATACCTATGGAAAACCATAGGAAACTTCTCGTTATGCTTTTATCTGCTAATAACGTTTGTTGTAGCCTTTCAAAAAAATAAAGGCAAATTATCTCGTACCTGTTGTAAGCGTCAAGCCCCTTCTTCTGTCTGATGACTTAACTGATAGTTAAAAGCGAGTACGCTCCCTTTTAACCCAATCAAACATGGTATGCTTATCGCTGGGACAGAACCAGTAATAGCATCTCCTCTTCCATGTTTACTTTTAAAATAGTCACTTGACTATGAATTCACCGTTAGAGGTAGTGAAAAAAGATATAAATATAATTATTTATGACTTTAGTATAGCAAAGAGAAACTAACATTACAAGTTAATCGTTATTCGAATTATAACTATATATACTACTCTTCATTGTATTATATACTATACATAGTCTATAGTTTACAACACATTATGTATAGCTCACCATTCGTAACAAACGTAGAACCAAACGTCATGAAATAAAAATATACAAGATATATTGCTAAACTATGTATCTTGTATCGTTAATCACCTATTACGCTCTTATACTATTTTTAATATATAACTTATTAAACAATAAAATGTAATCATATATATAGTTTTAAAATGTATCGTTCACTATACATCGTAGACTATCTACTATATACGATAAATAATAAACAATATATTATTTACACTACATATTGTATCGTGTATAGTAATGTATGTTGATGTTCTTTATTTTCAGAAGTATTTAATAAAAGATATACGATACAATACTTAGTAATACATTATTTAACCATATACTCTACATCGTCTATAATATACGATAAAAGATTTACAATTTGTTTTATTACTTATATATATAGTAATGCTATGTATAGTGTAGTGTGTAAATTGTATTATGTTTGAGTTAGAACTCAAATATGATGCTATACACTATATATCAATACAGTATGTATAATATATTGTGGTAATATACATCGTCTAATATACATTATCTTATTTTATATAACATATAGTGTATCGGGTATACTCTAGTTATGGTTTGATACTCTGTAATATTTTTTGTTTTTGAATAGTATAAGGAATAGATGAAAGATATACGATATAATACCTAGCAATACATTATTTAACAATATATTTTACATCGTCTATAGTACACTATAAAGATTTATCTTTCTTTGTACTACACTATATATAGTCAGGTAATGTATAGTGTAGTGTATAATATTTAAGTAGAAACTCGAATATAGTGATATACACTATATATCGTTACATTATGTATTTTATATATGGAAAAAATACATCGTCTACCGTACATTCTTATATTTTATATAGTATATAATGTATCGTGTATTATTCTTGTTGAGTTTTGATACTATGATAATTGCTTTCTTTCAAAACATTATATAGTGAACGATACACTATGTATAATTTAATGCGTAACAATCTGGTTAGAAAAAATATATGCTATACATAGTGTATCTTGTATTATTTACGATATATCTATATACTACTTGATATTCGATTTCTATATGGTATACTTTAAGTAGTTAATTACATGTATCGTTTTGTTATACATAGTGTATCGTATATATTGTATTGAGAGGAGTAGATATGGTTGCAAATACAATCGTAGTAATGGATGAAAAAGGAGGAGCAGCCAAAACAACCTTGAGTTTATTATTGGCTCAAGCTCTAGGAAATGCTGGCTATAAAACGTGTGCAGGTGACTTAGATGGACAGTGCAATCTAACTACAGCAGCAGGAGTGAACGAAGACGAACAAGAAGGTATTTATTCTGTACTAAAAAAAGAAGTAGAAGTAGCTGATGCTATTGTCCCGGTTGACGGATATGATCTGCTTCCAGGTAGTAAGCTGATGAAGAACTGGGAGAGTGAAGCATCTGGTTTAAAAGATAGAGATTTTCGTTTAAGAAACGTTGTTCAAGATATCAATGACTACTATGATTTTGTTCTCTTTGATACCCCTCCTTTCTTTGGCGTTTCAACAACTAGTACGCTTTTTACTAATTCTAAAGTTTTTGTACTTATCCCTACAACACCTGATAAGTTTGGTATTGAAGGTGTAAAGGATACAATCGAAGATATTGAAGCAGTTCAAGAAGGATTCTCTTTCTTTGGAATTGATATTGTTATAGCTGGGATTGTTATAACTCAGGTTGATAAAGGGCCAGGCTTTAGTAAAAAATCAATTAAACAAGTCAAAGCAAGAGAAGCAGTATCAACTCTTGAGAAAATTGCGGAAGAACATAATACTAAAGTTTTTGAGCAATACTTATTTAATAATAAACAATACAAAGATATGATTGCTAATCAAGCAAATGTTTTTACAAATAGTGGCTATAGCATCCCTCAAAAACAAATCACAAATGTTATGAATGAACTAATTAAGACGATTGGAGAACACGATGCCGAAAAAGCTTAATACAATCCAACAAAGAAATTTTAATAACCTTTTATCAGCTGTTGAATCAAATGATCGCACAACAGCTAAAGAAGTATTTGACCGTTTTTTTAAAGGGAAAGAGATTGAAGAAGTAGTAATTGATAAACTTAAGGAGAAGCATGATATTGCTTTTCTAACTGAAGAAATTGTAGAACCCAAAAAGGCTGGTGTTTCTCCTAAAAAAGTAAACACTGTCACTCAGAAAAAAGAAAAAAACAAAATTCCTACTAAACTTGAACCAGCAAAAACCCCGGAAGAAAAAGTGCGTTCAAATCTAAACATGACACAATTATCAATGTCTCGTTTTAGTGCATTAAGAGCTGTTTTAAATAAAAAAGACCTCAAAGGAGAAAATGGCAATTATCCTAAACGTGGAGGATCTGATAAGCTATTCACTGAAATGTTAGATCAGATGTACCAACTTCTAGATGAAGAACAAAAAGAGTTGTTTAATACATTGGTAGAAACTGAGATGAGTTTTAAGTAATCTAATTTAACGTGTAGTTATCATACAAAAATGTAGGTAACTCGTATTGAAATCATTTTTTGCATACAAAAGTGTAGGTAATTACTACACTTTTTGTTTTGTAGTGATTTTAAATATAGTTTAGAGAGAACATATTGATGTTTTAAAGCTTAGTATTATTAATTTTGATTTAGTAATAATAGTTTAAATAGTATTAAGTAGTATTAAGTGGTTAATAATAGTAACTAAGTAGTTAATTATAGTTTAAGTAGTAGAACTCCTGAAACCCTTGCTGTTATTGAGGTTAGCTTACCGTTATCCTATAAAACTGTATGTATATCCTACAAATTGGTAGGTATATCATATAACTTTGCATGAAAGTCACACAAATTTGTATGTTAAGTCTACAAAAATGTATGTATGTCATATAAAATGGCAGGTGTATCCTACAAATCGGTATGTAAGTCCTATAAAGTTGCATGTTAAGTTTACAAAACTGCATGTATGTCATATAAAATTGTATGTATATCCTACAAAATGGTTGTAAATTTAAAAAAATACTATGAAAATCAGAATATTAGTGATATAATGTCATACAAAAGGGTTGTAATTTAATATTTTTATACCCTGTCACATATTGCAGTGAGTAATTAGCTTATAGTAAAATAATTACTTTTATTTAAAATACGACCAAAATGTATGATGAATGAACTAAGAGAGGTAGAAGCATTTGGTAGAGAATAGAGAGTTCAGAGAGATCATCAAATATGATAATAAGTTTACCCAAATGTTCCAACTTGGAGACCTTTCACCTCTTCAAGAAAATATGATTTACTCTATATTTGGTGAGTTGCGAGATATTTATGACGAAAACGAAGCAGCAATATTTTCTTATTCGAGTCTGGCAATGCTAGCTGGAAATACATTTTACAGTTCTAGGGAACAAAAAATTGTTCCTAGGACTGGTAAACGCTTTGAAACTACAGTTGAGGAACTAGAGGAAAGAATGACTAAAATTGTATATCGACATCCCGAAAAGGTTGTCGATGGCAAGGTAGTCTCTTACACCACCATTCCACTGTTCAAGACCTTTAGAGTAGACCATGAAAATAAACTGATTAAAATCCACTTGTCTGATGCGGAATATACTGAGTATGAAGAAGTAGCTACAGAAGATGGATCAAAGTAAAGGTAGCGGTCAAGCGTACAGTTAAGGACCTTTTCAATAACCCAGAGTGGGGTAAAAAAGCTAAGTACATTCAGTATGGTCGTGACTACCATAATCTATTGAAGAGTAAGTATTCTAAACGATTATTTAGACATTTAGCAGACTGGCGTAAAACAGGCTTTGTAAAAGATACAGCTCACGAGCTTGAGCAAGAAGTTTTGATATTGGATAGTCCTAGTTTACTTCGTTCGAAAGGTACTAAGCTGCAGCAAGCAATGGATGAAATCAATACGCTATTGGTAGATGAGCATGGACTTCCTGTAATACAAGATTTGACAGTAGAGCGAATCAAAAAAGGAAAATCAATTACCCACTATATATTTAGGTTTAAACCGTTCGATGACGATTTGAGACGTATTGTTGCAACAAACGATAAAGTCATTACCTTTGAGAAGAAGAAGGAGTTAGACTTCAAACGTAAGATGGCTATCGTGATGGAGAAATTCTACACTGTTTTTCCTAAAGGGAGCAAAGCTGACAACTACAATAATAAAAATCAACTCAAACGTTGGCTTGAAACAATGGACCATGAACTAGTTATTGAGGCATTGGAAAGAACAGGAAGTGATGCAAACCGTACTTTTGGTTGGACAAGAACATTGCTCAATAAATGGGAAGTAGCGGGATACACAAAGCTTTCAGACTTGAGAGATAGTCACCCAACTAATAAGGATAATCGTCCTTCAAATGTTCCAGACTGGTCTGAGCCAAACTATGAAAATGGAACGGATGACAAAGACCGTTTAAGACTAGTAGTAGTAGCAGTTAAATCAGCAATTAAAATAGAACTCTCAAAGCTGCCTGACGAAGATAATAAGGCGGATATTAAACATTTAGCAGATAAACTGTTACAAGAGAAGCTGTGGGAACTTAAAGAGAACGGGTTAGAATCACTGTCTGATAGCCGTTTTGAAGAGACAAGAGAACAACTTTTGACTGAGATACTTGATTATTTTAAAGTATAACTTCAGATGTGTTTTTGTAAATAGGTTATATATATAATAGCGATACACGATGTATCGCTATTTTGTTTTAGAAAATTTTTTACTAGTTAAATCTAAAATCAACATGCAATCTTGTATGATATAATAGGTCTAAAATATAATTGGTAAACTTGTAGTTAATCGCTATCATTATTGAGAGGAGGAGAATCATGTCAAAACAGAAAGATAAATATCTAGCACTTAGAAGGCAATTACCAGATATTATAGATGAGTATATATCTTACCTTCAAGTAGATGTCGAAGAGCCTTCTCCCAAAATGGTTGAACGTTTGTCAGTGATCCAGAAATTTTTAAATAGCTATGCAATTACGATTGATAAAGAGGGTGCCTCCCTATCATTGACAGACTTAGAAAAATTACCACGAGAATTTGTTCAAAATTATTTGGCAAATTTACGTCTGAAGCCAGCGGGAAAAAGATTTATTCTCTATACTTTAGCAGCATTTTGGAATTATCTTACGAATACCTCCTTTACAATTGAGAGAGGAATGCCGTTATTTTATCGTAACGTGTTTAATGAATGGAAGATAGTTTACAAAGAGAGTTACCACAACATAATATATTCCGAATCAAAGAAGAAGACTATTTTGTATACGCAGGAAGAGCTCGGAGGGCTACTTGATTTCATGGCAAACAGTTATGTTACAACGCTACCAACTCAGAAAAAGGCTGATAATTGGGAAAAGGAGAAGGAGCGAAATATTGCTATATTTGCAATTATAATTGGTACTGGAGCAAGTACTCAAGAAGTTGTTAACTTGACAGTCAGGGATATTGATATGCGTAAAAAAGGTATTTGGGTTGTTAGGAACAATGAGAAACAATTTATCCGTTTTCTTCCTTTCACAATTCCTTACATAGCTCCATTTGTTAAGGAACGACGTGGACGTTGGGACTTAGACCCTTCTATACCGTCATTATTTTTAACCATGTTGAAAAAGCCTATGGGGAGAAATACAATAGGTCATTTAGCAAAGAACATTGGACATGCTTATGGTAAGGTAATCACTCCTAGCATTTTAAAAGACAGCCACGCCTCTATTGTTTATAAAGAGACAGGTGATATTAAGAAAGTTGCTGAAATACAAGGATATAGTTTAGATAAGAATCACCTTATAAGATTTATTGATTGATAGTATGAACTTATCTCCAGATTAGTCAAAAGGCCACTTAAGGCCTTTTTTATGTCACTGGGTTACGAATAGTGACTCCTAAGTCTATAATGAATTTATAGAGAATTAAGGAGGTCTTATGCTTAGAAAAAACAATGAAAAAAGAGGTTGTCTTGGCAGTCTGATTTGGATTCCGATAGCTATTGTTGTTATGTTTTGCATAGCTGGATATGGTATGTCCCAAGGAATTAATGTACCTGGTATTTTATCTAGTGGCTTTAATGTTATTAGTAAAGGGGAGCATGCCAATTCAAGTGATGTCGGAAAATTATTTGGGAGATTTATTCCCAAGTCAGAATCTTCGGAAACAGGAAACAGTTCTTCTAAAATAGGTGGTGTAAAGTCTGATGCTTTCAGCTATAGGCCATTGCCTTTTGAAAACCATAAGCTAATGGTCAATGGAGATTTGGATAGTCTTGGTAGAGCAACATATGGGCACATCAGACTAAAGTATTCGGATAAACCACAAGATGATAGAGAAAGTAAAATTAATGTTGATCCAGTCGGTTGGCATAATTATCGTTTTAAGTACGAAGATGAGTCTGAAAAAGTCAAAAAAGCTTATCTAATGAATCGTGGCCATCTTATTGGTTATCAGTTTTCTGGATTGAATTCTGAAATAAAAAATCTAGTACCTATGACACGCTATTTGAATGCGGGAACGATGTCTGATAGCAAAACGGATGCTAATAATCCAAACGGTAAGCTATACTACGAAAATGCACTTGCCAAATGGTTGAAGAAAAACCAAAATATGTACTTAGATTATTGTGTTGTTGCAAACTATACTGACAATGAGTTAGTACCTAGGACTGTAACGCTTTACTGGACATCCTTTGATGAAAATGGAACACAATATGGAGTTGAACTATCAGAAGCAGGATTAGCAACGAGTGATGGAAATGTGAGTTCGGTCACACTTCAGAATGTTTCAAAGAATGCTAATATTAACTACTTAGATGGTACAGCCACAAGTAATTACTAACATTGACTATAGAATGTTTTATGCTAAAATAAGAATCAGCGTAAGCGTTTGAACAAAAGAAAAAGGAGGCTACGGCCTTTTTTTGCTTTTTGTTCATATACCTTTACTGCTCGTACTGGTATTAAGGCTCAACCTTTGGTAGCCAACCCAGATGTTAGCTACTACGATTTAGGAATGCCAGTCAGCTATGACAAGGTACTAACAGCTGATGGCTACACCTTGTTGTCTTATGTAACCTATAGCGGTGCAAGACGATATGTAGATATTTCTTAAGGGTTGTAACATCACTCTCTTTTGAGGGTGGTGTTTTTTTGGTGGAGTGAACGAAAAAATATTATCCTTTTAATTATATGTTCTCTTGTTAAAGTTGTAATATTTTTGTAAAATAAATAAAAAGACAGATATCTCTCATTTTAGATAGAGTAAGATTAAATCCTTTATGGAGTAGAGATATCTACCTATAGTGATTTTTATTACAATTCTGAAGGAGTTATGTTATGCTTAACATCTATGTTTTAGAAGATCATTTTATCCAACAAAATCGTATTGAAGAGGCTATTCATACGATTCTTAAGAAAAATAACATTAAAGTAGGCGACTTTGAGGTTTTTGACAAACCCAATCAACTATTAGAGTCTATTACCGAGCGAGGGTCTCATCAGCTCTTTTTCTTGGACATTCAAATTAAAGACGATACTAAAAAAGGTTTAGAGGTGGCTAAGCAGATTCGCAAGAATGATCCCTATGCCAATATTGTTTTCTTCACGACTCATTCAGAGTATCTTCCCTTAACTTTTCAATACCAATTGGCTGCTCTGGACTTTATTGATAAGTCTTTGGAGGGTGAGGATTTTCAAAAGCGTGTGGAAAGTATAATCTTATTAACCTGCAAAAAGATACAGAGTCAGAATCCAGAAGATGCTTTTCGGATTGAGAATGTTAAGACCGTTATTCAGGTTCCCTTTCATGATATCTTGTACCTTGAGACCTCGGATATCGTTCATAAGGTTATCCTTTATACTAAAGAGGAGCAGATTGAGTTTATGGCAGTCTCTCTCAAATTGAAAAGAGTGACCCTAGACTGTTTAAATGCCACAAATCTTTCCTTATCAACCCAGAAAATGTCATCAAATTAGATAAAAGTACGGGGACAGTCTATTTTGAAAATGGTGGCGTTTGCTATGTTTCAAAGTTGAAACTAAAGAAATTGCTTGAGAGAATCAGCCTATGACAGCAATCAATTTTTTGTTGGATAATCTAGACTTTTTAGCGGAGATTATCCTCTTTATTCTCATTTATCAATACATTACCTCCGAGAAGATAAAGCTAAGATGGTATATCATCATCCCCTTGATTATCCGATTTTTGTTTGTGCTTTCTCCAGCCCTATCCTATGTTTTAGGGCATGCCTTCTTGGTTGTTTATTCCCTCTACAGAAATCGTTATGGCAATAGGTTATTAGATATTTTCTATGGCTTGTTTCCAATCGTCATAGAAAGTCTTGTTCACAATCTTATTATTTATGGGATTGCCTTAGTCATCAATCGTCATTATCTGATTGTACTTAACCATTTTCATTTAAACCTTGTCATTGAGTTGCTAGTCTTTCCTGTGTTTTGGTTAATCATTAAGACCTTAAAAGTGGATTTCAAAGCGTTGAACTATGGTTTTAGAAAGTCATTTTCAAAGTACTTTTTATTGCTTATAGATATATCAATGTTATCTTATGCCCCCCTTCTCCAATATATTACCTTTTTTGTGCAACAGAGCCCTGGAGGAAGAGATTGGCATGTTTATCTCGTGGTGACCTATGCTTTACTCTTTCTTGCGACCCTTGTTTACATTAATGCGACTTTCAGTGAAAGACTAAAAGAAGAAGTCCTACTCCAAAAAGATAGGCAAATTAGTGATTTGGCCCATTATAGTCAACAAATCGAGCAACTCTATACGGATATTCGTCGCTTCAGGCATGATTACCTAAATGTTTTGTCTAGTATCAAATATGGCATTGACTCCAAGGATATAGCTATGATTTCCGATATCTACGATAATATCCTTGAAAAAACAAAGACTCGGATTGAGGGAAAACAGTACGAAATTGCCAACTTGATTAATATTAAAGATGAAGCTGTTAAAGGTGTCCTGACTAGTAAAATCTTGGAAGCACAGGGACAGTCCATTACCATTCACCTTGAGGTCAGCGACGTCTTTGAAGTTTCGAGGATGGAATTGTTGGATTTCATAACGGTGCTGTCCATCTTCTTGGATAATGCTATTGAGGCTAGTTTGGATAGCAGTACTAAAGAAGTAAACATTGCTCTTATCAGTGGAGAGACAAAGGTAGTAATAGTGGAGAATACCATTGCTCCAGAATCTATCAATACAGTCGGTATCTTTAAACTTGGCCGCTCAAGTAAAGGAGAGGGACGTGGTATAGGTCTGTCCACTGTTCGAGAGATTTTAGGGAAGTATCCTAATTGTTCTTTGTCAACACAATCTAAAGACTATCGTTTTAAACAGACACTAAAAATAGAAGATGTGGTTTGATAGAACCACATCTTTTGTCGTCCTTTGAAAACAAGTACCTGATCCTATATTTGTTTATTAAAAAAATATATATCCAGAATACTTGCAAAGTTTCCAAAAAACCGGCTTTCTAATCTAAGTAAAAGAAATATTTGTATTTTTTGTGAATAAATATAATAAATTTGTAATAGTGACAATTTTTAGACTTTTTACGATTTATAACAATTTGACAGTCATAGTCGTGCTATACTCTTTTGCATAGGAGAGAGTTATGAAAAAGACTAGGAGATATTATTATGAAATTTAGTTTTTACCATGTTGCTCAACGTTTCTCAATTCGTAAGTATTCTTTTGGTGCTGCTTCTGTGCTTTTAGGGGTTTTCCTACTTTCTGGTGTACAGACTGCTCATGCTGATGAGCAAGTGGCTGTTTCTGAATCAACTACAAGTATTACTAGTGATAATGGAGTTGCATCAGATAAAGCAACTTCTTCAAATGCTGAGATTGTTCTTTCTGAAGCTACTGTTTCAGTTCCAAAGGAAAGTTTGGCACCTGCTGAAGTACCCTCAAGTGCTGTGACTCCAGAAAAGACAAGTGAAAGTTCTCAGCATATTGAAACAGTTACTACGAATGAAACTCACAAAGTTGAAAATACTACTGAAGCTATATCAACAGTAGAAGAAAAGGTTAACGTAGCGACAAATACTGATAAGTCATCTGATAAAAAAATTACTACTCCAAATATTTCAAATGAGGTAAATAAAAAAATTGAGTTGGAGGTACGTGAAGATAAGGAGACTGAAAAAGTTACTGTAACAGAGAAAATTTCTGATCCAAAAGTTCCTGAAATTAAAACAGATAATAAACCATCAACACCAAGTACTGGTTATTCGAGATTATTTAGTGTTGGAAATATTAGACGACCTATGTCTAATAATTCTAGAATCGGTGATGATTATCCAGTAGCATGGCGTAATAATCCAGGGGAATGGGATAGCTGGGGTTATGCAACTGCTTATTGTACTTCCTTTGTTGCTAATAGACTCTATCAAGTTAATAAATTGGATACACCTAGAGGTTTAGGTCATGCTAGACAATGGGGTGGAAATGCAAGAAGTATGGGATATAGAGTTGATAATATTCCTACTAGAGGCTCTGTAGCATATTTGGACGATGGTCTTTATGGTCACGTTGCTTGGGTGTCAGCCGTCAAAGGCGATAATGTAGAAATCGAGGAGTATAACTATGGGTCAACCTATCAGTTCCGTTATCATAGTCGTGTGGTTCCCAAAAATTCATTCACTGGTTACATCCACTTTAAAGATTTAAAAAGTAGTAATACAAGTATCCCTGATACTCCAACACCAACAGATAATACAGGAAGTAATTTAGCTTCTTCAGGATCTTATCAATTTACAGAGAGAGTAAGCATTAAAGCTGAACCAAAAATGTCTGCTCCAGAACTAGCCTATTATGAAGCAGGAAATACTGTCAATTATGATAAAACACTCCAAGCAGATGGTTATGTCTGGATTTCTTATCTATCATATGCAGGAAACCGTCGCTATATTCCAGTACAAAAGCTTTCAACTGAGGTAAAACCAGAGGTTAAAGGAACCATTAACGTTACAAATAAGAATGACCAATCAGGTACCTTTGATGTTGTTATCTCGAATATTTCAAGTAATGTTGGGCTAAAAGAAGTTCAAGTTCCAATTTGGTCAGCAAAAAATGGACAAGATGACTTGAAATGGTATAAAGCTGTTAAACAATCTGATGGTACCTATAAGACTTCTGTAAAAATTAGTGATCATAAGAATGACAGAGGAGAATATCTAATCCATCTCTATTATGTTATTGATAGTGGTAAACAAATTGGTGTAGGTGGAACAACGACAACTGTAGAAAGTGCTTCAACTACATCTAATCCTTCTAAACCATCAATTCCTAATAGTGGTGTTTATACTTTTAAAGGCCATGCAAGTATCAAAGCAGAACCAAAGATTTCTGCACCTGAGTTGGCTTATTATGATGCTGGAAATACAGTAAATTATGATAGCCTTATTCAGGCAGATGGTCATTATTGGATTTCTTACTTATCATATTCAGGTGCACGTCGCTATATTGCTATTAACTAAGACATAGAGGGCACCCTATTATAGAAGATGGCAGGAAATATTTCTATATTATTTTATGTAACAGTATTGAAATATAGAAATAAAAAAATGTTATATTTACAACGTAAAAAAATTTATTAAAAAGGAACATAAAAATATGAAAAACTACAAGTAAAGCTTATTGGTTCAGTCTTGGCTCTCATTATTGTTATTCTTGCCATCTTCCTGGTGACTAAGTTTAACAGCCATGAATCTGCACGTGTTAGTACAAGTAGCAGCCAAACTAAAATTGTTAAGAAATCATCTTCAAGCTCAAGTAAATCTACTAAGAACGATAAGAAAAATTCAAACCCGCATGTAAAAAATGAAGACACAAAAGACGAAACAGTTGAGGTTAGTGAGTCTTCTGTTGCCAAAGATTCTGCAACTAAAGACACTGATGAAACGGTCTTATCTTCAGGAGGAGTTTCTGAGCCTACAAAAGAAAAAACAGGAGAAGAAACACAAGCATCATCATCGTTTAATGGGAAGCAACTAAGTTCAGGTGATTATAGTTCAATCGCTGGTACTTGGACAAACTCTCGAGGAGAATTTGTCACAATTTCACCAGATGGCACAGTACAAAATGGGAGTGGTTATACTTATCATCTCTATTCTGGACATTTAAATAATGGAAATTTTTCAGGAACAATCGCTTCTGATATTGATAGCGCAGCTTTTTGGGCTATTCCTGGAACTGGTAATGGCGATTCAGACCATCTTGTTATTGGTCAAAGTGAGGACGCAGAAAATTATCCATTTTATCGTAATTAACATGAAAAAAAGATTGCTATTTATTTAGTAATCTTTTTATCTCTATGGATAGCTGAAATTATAAACATGATAGCAGTCAGTATAGTCTTTTTGATGAGTATGACACGTTTACAGGTGAGAAAAATAAAAGATAGTAGTCTTAAGAAGACTTGCTATTACTTAAAGGAAACCATTCGGTGGGCCTTTAATGCTTGGCCTATAGCAGATACTTTTAAAATGAAGTGTAAAACAACCGTTCTTTACAGACTTCGAAAAGTATTTTATAATCAGTTATCTTTACATTCATTGCTCTCTAGCCTTGCATTGATATCAAAAATCTATATAATAATAATTAAAACAGAGCCAGAAGAAAGGGTGAGAATTATGTTTATGATCTTGGTTCTATTACTAACATTAGCGAGTTTCTTATATGTTACCATCGGTATCGCCAAGAAAATCTTTTCAATTTTCGCCTTAATTACACCACTTGTAGTCTTGGGTGTTGGGCTTCTTATCGCTATGAATTAACAAAAGTCAAGGGGGGTCACTATCTTACAGGTAGTGACCTTTTTTGTTATGCTTTTAATGTCAAAAAAGACATTAAAGGAGAAAAATATGAAAGCACTTAAACTTATAAGAGAGGACGGTTATGAAAACGTCCATTATGCTAGTTTAGGGGAGCAAAAATTTAAAACATTGGTTGTTGCAGATAGGAAAAATGAACAAGAACAATGGTTTGAGCAACCAGAAATTGAATGTGTCCCAGAAGAAGTCTCAGATATCATTCGAAACTACACACTCCCATATATTGATCTCGGAAATACTGAAGATGAGTATTTGTTAGAACAAGCAACTAATAAGGTTGTATCAGTTGTGGTAGAAAATGTGCTTGAAACACAGCCATTTATTCCTAGAAATAGAAATGGTCGCCCTATCGGTGAAGGTGTAGCTTTCTGCGATATGTTAGTAGGGCGTATCCAAAATGGAGAACTTGCTGGAACAGCAGTTTATATTAAACAAACTGAATCTGGCTTCCGCCAGCCAAAAGATTTCTTTAAAATGGTTGGACGGATTTTTCCTTGTAAATTAACTGAAATCCATATCCAAACTATCGACAATTATAAACTCACAATCAATAACCCATCAAACTATGTTGTTGAAGGTAGTATTGAGTTAGCTGAGTGGTTAACTAATTATCAACTTCTTCAGCAAATTGAAAGAGTAAAGATAATTCTTCTCGTAATCGAGATAGAAAAAACATCTTGGAACGTACTCATGAAGGTATTGTTTCTGCCGTTATTAACAATGGTAGCAATGCAGGTATCATGGTAATGACCAAAAAATTACAAACGGTATTTATTCCAAAACATAGGGTAAGTTATGAGTGTGATTCTTCATTTGTTAACCTAGACGAAGTAGTATCAGTCTTTGATAGGGTGGAATTTAAAATTACTGGGGCCAATACCCAAAAACCAAGTCCAAATCAAAGAGAACGTCACATTATCCATGACTATATTCGTATCGAGGGAGATATGAAAGTTCTCGAAGAAGCACCTCAAGATGCTTTGATTGAGATGATTGATAATAAGAAAGTCATAGGACGATTGTTTAAAGTGCGATTCATCAGTTTTGATCCACAGAGTCTACATACAGTAGAGTTGGTTGACTTTCCAGGTATCAAAATTAAAATGAAGGACTCAGGTTCTTTAAATCGAGTTCCTTTTAAGCAAGGAGATGAAATTTCAGTTGTTATTCAAGATGCTCATTATCGCTGGGTAGACGCAAATAGCAGGGGGCGTCGAGTGGCTAAAAAAACTGAAGAAGTGAGCAGTAATTCACAGAATACGGAAGAGAAAAAATGTCTGTTTCGTATCAAATCACGTTTCAATAGTTTCTATCCGAATCGTGTGAACAGTAAAATCTTATCAACATTTTTTACTAGTTGAGTCGCATATAGTTCCCTCTGAAATGGGAACTTTTTGTTTACGTTCGGAACAGAAAAATTTAACAAGGAGGTATCATGAATCATCACAATATCAATGCTATTGTCTATTATCTGATAGTCTTTATTAGGTATGTCTTACCTATTACCTTGGTCTTTATCGGTATCGGTAGGTGGAGTTATGCTAAATCTATCAATAATCCAGAGAAACAAATCATGGGAGTAAATTTTGCCTTAAAATCAATTTTATTCTTATATATCGTTACTTTTATCCCTATTTTTATTATCTATGGACTCGCAATGATATCAAAGGGAGGCACACATAGTGGTGACTTCTCTATGATTAGTTTCGTAGAGGTCTTTACCCTAATAGAAATTCTAGCAGTTGGAATATTACCTGCATATGGTTTCATACAGGGATACATATATCACTATCAATGGTTGATTACAGAAGGTAAGAAAACAACAAGCTTACCTCGACGAAACCTATTCATTAGACTTGGAATAATAAGTCCGATTGCTATTGTTGTATTTATGGAAGTCTTGAAAAAAATGTTTGCTTACTAGAGAGGTGCTTATGCGGAAGATCTTGAAATTATTTTTTAATCGTTATTATACAAATGGTAAGCGAACTATAGATATCTTATTGTATTGTTGGCGAAAATATATTGATTGGGTATATCATATATCTTTTGGATTATTTGCTTTCAATATTATTATGTTTATCTTTAGATGGCGTTTACCTAATTGGGTATTTATATCTTTATTTATATTTTTGTTCGTTAATATGGCTTTAGTTTTATACATTGGAGTATGGCACAGTAATGTTACAAGTCGTCAAATTTTCGTGTTATTTGAAAAATATGATACCTTGAAACGAGCAGAACGAAAGAAGATTATTGGTAAGTATGCTATAAGAGCAGCACTAGCAGCAGTACTTATATCTTCTGGATTATATGTACTAACAATCAATAACTTTATCTTATCCCTCATCAATCGTATGTATGATGTAGCAGATAATTATCTCAAATATATGCCCTGGTCAATACCAAATGGAAGTCAGACAGGTATTGAATTAAGTTATCATACCCTAAAACCCTTAATAGGAGCTGACTGGTTCAACAGTTTGTTATTGTTAACTCCGATTGGAGCTATTGGTCTTATTTTTTACAATAGCTATGCGACTGGGATTGCTGAAAAAACCTATGAGAAACTTGTTGAGCAATGGCTAGGAGGACGTTACTTCCAAGATAGTGTATTAAGTAATATTGTTCATAATCAAGATGAAAAAGGTCAAGCGAATTTGGTTATGGGGCTTAACTCAAAAACTGGAGAGCAAGTGATTTTACACGCTAATGAGAGGACTTATCACACTATTATCTTTGGTTTGATTGGTACTGGTAAATCGGCAACGATTCTGATTCCAGCAATGCTACAGGATATGGAAAATATGAAATACTATCTATTATCCTATCGTAAGTATTTGACGAAAGTAGATGAAGAACTGGAAGAAGAATTCTTTAACACAGAGTTTGAACGAAAGAAAAAAAGACGTGAATTGTTGGAACAGTGGTATAACAATGGTTATGCTGCAGAGCTTACAAATGGTATTTATATGACTGAACCATCAGGTTCGATGTATGGCACAATTGTTAAGTACGCTCATAAAATGGGCTTCCCTGATGAGATGATTTGGACTCTAGATCCTACTAACCCAGGAACTGGTGCAATTAATATTTTGGATGGAGATACTACTCAGGTAAAAGGGGCTGTTCGAGACTTATTTAAACGATTTAGTGATCCAAGTGGGACTGGTTCTTCTTTCTTCCTTAACCAAGAAGGACAACTTACTGATAATATCATTACGGTAATTAAAGAGGTAGCGTTGATACCAGATGCCCCAATCAACTACATGTTAAAAGGTAAGTCTCCAACACTAACTGAATTCTCAAATATGTTACGTTCTAGTGATTGGATTGAAGCCTATATTGCTGTTTTTGAACAATTACTCAATCGAAAGAAAAGGCTTTTTGAAGAGACGTTGAAAAAGCATGAAGAGTTCTTAGAGCAGGAAAAAGAGAAGTGGTTAGAGGAATCAGAGTACAATCGTGAACACGAACAACTCTTTGATACTATCCTTAGACCAGAGAATGTTCATGAAGCTATAAACGCATTTAATGATGAAAGGAATAAACTTGAAAACCTCCAAAGTTCTTATGATTATTTTATCAATGCTCATCAATTAAATTCGTACACAGAGGAATATTATTATACCTTTGATGCTAACGTTTCTGGTCTAAAAGCAGTTATTGATGACCTATCATCTTCACCAGAAATTCGTCGTGTATTTTTCTCTCAAAGTACCAAAGATTTAGATATTGTTTTAAAAACGGGTGGAATGATTTTGGTCAATTCTGCTAAAGGTGTTCTTGGTAAAGAAAAGTCTCGAATGGTAGCACAGATGGTAACACTAGTTATGCAAAATGCTGCTCAAAGACGTCTTCCAGATAAGTCTCCTTTCTTTGCTTTTTATGAAGATGAAAAGAATGGTTACTTGATGCCAGGTAATGATAGTAACTTCCTAGATGAGTCTCGTAAGTTCCATGTTCCAGTTATGCATGCTTATCAACATGACGAACAAATTAGGGATTCTATTGGCGAATCTGGGGCTGATGCAATCAAGATGTCTTATCGTAATGCCTTTACCTTCCAACAAACCTCAACAAAGGTTGTGGAGTTCATTAATCTACGATCAGGAGGAAAACATTATGCTCTTAAAGAAACCAAACGTGCAGCAAACGATGATCTCTTAGCAGGAAATCAAGGGAACTCAAGTGCTACTTCAGAGGAAGTAGTAGAAGAAGATAACTTCACTGCTAGAGATGCAAATAACCTAGAGAAGTTCCAAGTTGGTGGTGTTATCGTCAGTGATGATGAAGTCTCAAATATGATTTATTTAACAACATCTCCACATTTTGAAATGGATATTTCAAAGGACTCTTTCGTCCCACATACACCTTTCAATAGGGTTTATGGTCTTGGAGAGGAAGAACCGGAAATTGCAAAAGCATACAAGTTGTGGAGAGCAGAAGTGATAGAATATTACGCTCAAAAAGAGTCTGAAAGCCACCTCTATGAAAGTGATTTTACTGAAGAAGAATGGCAAGCAATTATGGATGTTAAGGTACCAAATGTTGATAGTAATGTAAATGATACAGTTGGTAAAAAAGATGATTCCCCATCAGTTAAAAGAACAATATTAGTCAACGAGAGTATAACAGAACATAGAGAAAGTACTTCAATTAGTGAAGAGGAAACAGAGGATATTGGGCAAAAAGAGGAGAACAATAACTCAGAAATTCCACCAGTTGTTGAAGAAAAACAAACTGTAAATAGCAAAAATGATATTGGTGAGTTAGAGGATAAAGAAATAACTCAAAGAGTGATCCTAGCTCCATCATCTACACCCGAAACAGTCGATACTCAAAATATTCAAGCACCTAACCAAGAGTTTGAATTACCTCAAGAGCTCTCTCGTGTAGCTCGTGAGAAAGCAACTAGAACTTTAGAAAGTAATGTAGAACAAATGGATATTGATGAAGAAGAAGGGTTTTAGATAACATAAAAAGCAACGGAAATTGTACTGACCCCAAAAAGTTAGACAAATAATTTAAGTAAAGGATTTAGTTCTGTATTGTACAGGACTGAGTCCTTTTCTACCATTTGTCAAGTATATCAAGGTATTTGATGAAAAATAGTTTGAGTTCCATAGTCAAACTAAGGAAATTATCTTTTTTTGAACTAAAGTTTAGTGTAAAAAGTGTACACTAAACCAACACCTTATATGGTGATTTTTTTGATAAGGCGTTACAATAATATGGCATAAACAATTTTACCGATTTTGGATAGAAGTATAATCGTAAAGTTTGTTATGCGTTATGAGGTAATACATTGTTCTAATGAGACGATGTATAGAGGCAATCGTGTGTGGTTTGGTTGAAGTCACTTGCGATTGTCTTTTCCGTTTCTCATAGAAGTCTGCGATATGACAAGGATTGGTGTGGCTAGCTGAAGCTATGTTATGAATGCACTTAAAGAGAATCTTTCTGGCATAGGGATTCCCACGTTTGGTGATATGTTCCTTGGCTAGAAAGTTTCCAGATTCATAGTGTCTGAGGTCAATACCGATAAAAGCATTGATTTGATTGGCAGAGTGAAATCGACGAATGTCACCAAGTTCGCCAATAATACTTGTCGCTGTGGTTTCAGCTATTCCAGGGATAGAGAGAAGAATCTCATATTCTGGCAAAGATTGAGCCAATGTTACCATCTCCTCTACAACACCTTGTCTGTGTTCAGAAAGCCTAAGTAACTCCCCTGCATAGTATTTGACCTCTTCTATCACTGGAGAGGTTTTCTTGACCGCACAATAAGACTGATTAGCTAGTTTTGTAAGCTTATCTACTAAGTAAGTCACACGTTTTTCAGAGATACGTTTTGCCGTAGACTGACGGATGATAGCTGTTAATGTGGCGTCATCCGACTCCAGTACAAAACTATTACATGGGAAAGTTATTACCAAGTTCCAATATTGTTCCCCAGTTGGTGCTGACAAGATGTTTTCTAATTCAGGAAAAGTGATCTGTAAAACCTTGTGCAGACGGTTTTTAGCGCAGACAATATCCTCAGTAAGATTCTGATAGAAACGGCTGAGGTCGCGTAATTCTTGGTAAAGCGCTTCTTGGACATAGCTTGGTTTACGATTGAGGATGAACTGAGACATAGCTAGTTTTTCAGCGTCAATCTTATCGGTTTTACGTACTCGTAAGCTATCTAGTTGTTTTTTGGATTCTAAAGGATTGAGCCGTGTATAAGTGTAACTATTATCCTCAAAGAAGGCCTGAAGACGACGAGAATAGACACCAGTCGCCTCGAAGACAATCTCTGGCTGGTGAACAGTCTTCAAGTCCCCAAGTAGTCGATTAAATCCGATGGCATCATTGGGTATGGTATAGCCATGTACTTTTTCTCCATTGACCAAGATGGCCACTTCTGAACTTGCTTTACTCACGTCAATACCAAAAACTACTCGCATGATATTACCTCTTTGTCTTGAATGATTCCTTGCTTTAGTGATGCCATTTTCAATACTCGACGTTTTTCGTCCCACATACTTTGATAACATTCTTCCTAAAACAGGTGTCTTGTCAGTTTTAGTTACGACGTCTAGCGCCAAAGGACTCATCGACTTAACAAGACACCTCTACTTTAACATAACGAAAAAGTAGTGAGTACTTTCTCCCGTCGGAGATTTCCTCACTACTAATCTTAGTATGTTTTAGTTTTACCTTAATGCGTTTGTTGTTGTAATAATTAATATAGTCTATAATTGCTTGTTCCAAATGCTCAATTGACTTAAACGTCTTCTCATAACCATAAAACATCTCAGACTTAAGAATGCCAAAGAAGGATTCCATCATGCCGTTGTCTGGACTATTTCCTTTACGTGACATGGATGGTTGGATTCCTTTCTCCTCTAAAAAATGATGATAGAAATCATGTTGATATTGCCATCCCTGGTCACTATGGAGAATTGTATTTTTGTAATGTTTCTCTGTAAAGGCTTGTTCTAACATAGCTTTCACTTGTATCAAGTTCGGTGACTTAGAAAGATTGTAGGCGATAATTTCACTATTGAAGCCATCTAAAATTGGCGACAAATAGAGTTTTTGGCTGCTTGCTGGAATGGCAAATTCTGTTACATCTGTGTAGCATTTTTCCAATGGTTTGGATGCTTCGAACTGGCGTTGGATGAGATTCTCTGCTTTCATACCAACCTCTCCTTGATATGAAGAATACTTACGTTTACGGCGAATTCTAGCGGTTAAACCAAGTACTTTCATAAGACGTTGAACTCTCTTATGATTAATCACAATTCCTCGATTTCTCAATTCAAGAGTCATTCGACGATAGCCGTAATTTCCTTTATGCTCAGTAAAAATGGCTTGAATTTCAGCTTTAATGTCATAATCCTTATCATTTTGATCCAGCTGTTTTAAGTGGTAATAATAGGTTGAACGAGCAAGCTTAATAATCTTTAGAAGCATATCTAAAGAAAACTCAGTTACCAATCCTCGGACAATTTCCGTTTTTCTTCTTGCTCTTTTTCTTCCCTCAATCGGAGTTCTCTCAACTTTTTTAGAACTGCATTCTCCGCTCTAAGGTACTCATTTTCTGCTTGAAGACGTTCTAGTTCCGTCATTTCTTCCAGTTTTTTCTTTGGCTTACGTCCCATTTTAGATAACCTTCCTCTTGTTTTCTCAACAATAGTATACCCGTTTTTCTTATAGTGTGCGAGCCAGTTAGGAAGCGTCCCACGATTTGGGAGAGCATATTCAAGAGAAACTCTATCTTGAGAATAGCCTTTATATAGGACTTTATCAATCATTTCTTGTTTTAATTCAGGAGAGTAGTAACGATTCTTTCCTTTTTTAGCGATTTCTATTCCGTATCGATCAATCAATTTAATCATGTAGCTAAGATTAGAAATGTTTATCCCAAATTTATTTGAAAGCTGATCTAAGCTATATCCTTGGTTTCTAAGTTCATAGATTTGAACCTTATCTTCATAAGTCAATTTCATAATAAAAACACCCCGAAAGTTAGATTTTTTCTGTCTAACTTTTGGGGTGCAGTTCAAATTTCCGTTGCTTTTGTTCTAGTTTTGAGAGTTATTATATGTTTCTTTGTTAGTCTTCTCAGCATCCTTTCTTTCTTTTTCTTCTGCTTTTCTTTGCTTAATTTCTTTCTTTACTTCTTTAACCTTATTTTGTGTTTCAACAACTAACTCATCAATAGATAAATCCGGATTTTCTAGTTTTTTCAATTCAAAATAGATTTGCCCTAGTTTATCAGTTTGTGATTTTTGATAAGCCTTAAGCTGTTCCATAGCCTCTTTTTTTTGTTGTTCGTATGTCTCAATTTCCTTAATGAAATCTGATTCAGTTTTTTTGTTTTTTCCTGCCATAATATGCTCCTTAATTATTAATTATATCTAATAGTATAGAGCAAGAATATTAAAAGTCAACCCATGTCACTCCCTTGAAAATAATCTATTCTAGGGTATACTGAACACTATAGCGACCTATTATAAATGAATCCTAATAGTAGTTATTAAGTGCTTAAAACCCCATAAAACCGGTTGTTACGAGTGTTAAGTAATAACCAGATTTTATGAATGAAAGTACTGAGAGAACAGAAGTCTAAGAGTTTACTGTATTTATAGGGCTGACGACTAATATTAGAAACTCGTAAATCATAAATGAGTAAATGGTGGCTACTATATAGCTAGAATAAACCATGTTTTTTAGGGATTATCGTTATAAAAATAAACTACGACGTTATGAATGAGAGGAGATGAAAGTATCAATCAGCATTTTACGGGTACAAGAGAATGCTTGTGTAGGGCAATAGCAAAGGCATAACACGATTTTAAAAGTAATCGTTGCACTCTTCGAAAAAAGACCAGACTATATACCCTATTGATTGACTATTTTAGGACTACAAAATGCAAGATATAAAAAATAGAGATTTTACCTCACTTATTTCAAATAAAAAAAATAAAATTCATTACACCCAGAGGAATAAAATAGCTACTTATTTTGTTTCAAAAAATCAAAATATCTCTCTGTCGTTTTCAGAAGAGGAGCTTATCATCTTTTATCATCTACTAAGGTTTGGTTATTTTGATAAGGAAATCATAGACCTCATTTATACTGCAGTAACTCGAAAATCTAAAACCCCTAATTCATGGTTTTATCGTCTTGTTGGGAAGGTGAATCATCCTATTTCAGCATGTTCGGATGCTAGAAGCGGTAAGAGAAAAATATATTATCTGAACAAAGGTTTTAGTACCTGGTTGCTTACTATGATTAAGGGTATTGATAAAATACGGTTGCTAACAACAACGACAGAATATGATAGGTCAGTATATAGCATTGTCAGTAATAATCTTCTAGGAGGAAAACCTCAAACCGTAAATATTCATGATCTAGAGACCAGACGATTAGTTGCTAAAATCTTAAACAAGCTTTTTTTAAAAAACCAAGACAAGTCTGTTTATGACCTAAACATACAAGTCGTATTTCCCATTAGTCGGGTTAATCTTTTAATGGTTCCTGATGCTGTTGTATTTGTGAACGATAACCCTTTTTTTATTGAGTATGACCGAGCAACAGAACGTCAAACAATTCTACTTTCTAAAATATTTGGTTACGCAGAAGAACCAGCATTTGAAAAATCTAGTTTATTTTTTGTTTTCGAGAATAGTCGTAAAGATAATACGCAAGTATCTCAACGTTTAATGAACTTTTTGGAATATGTAAATGAGGTTGAGGTTGAAGGTGTGACTGGACATGACATGTTAAAGCGTAAAAATATTTCTTTATTCAGTCAAACAACAACAAATGCTTCTGACGTTATTGTCGAACTCATTCAAGAAAAGATGTGTTCAAATCATAAAGATTGGTGTGATTGCGAGGCTTATGATTTTTCTGAACTGCAGAAAATAGATTATCTTGTAAAGGAGATATCAGAACCTTTGGATGATGATAAATTCCAGTTATCAGCTGTTGTTGAGACAGACTCTTGGGAATTGAAAGAATACCCTATGGTACCTATGGCATATATCAAAAATGACTTGATTCCACACTTAACTAGTCTCTATGAAGAATTCTCAATAGAGTATGAACATATGATCATTGTATTCCCAAAAGAAGTTCTACCAGAAAAAATAAAACTCCCTTTTGATGATTATTTCTTGATTGTTTATAGATAGAGTAAAGGTATTTGTAAATGGATTATTTAGAATACTTAGGAAGAAGACTTGTATGGTTAGTTGTTTCGCTTGTAGTTGTAATCGTAGTAAAAAGACCAAGAATTTTGAAAAGGCTAGCCATAGTTAGTGATGTAGCTATTGGAAAAATCCACTACTTTATTTTTCTAACGATTGCTTGGCTAGTTCTTGTCACATATTTTATTTTGTACTTGTTTATGGTAGTTACTTTTTTCCTATCATGGCATTTTCTATCACTCAATAACGTGATGGAAATTATTTTACAAACGGTATTAATCATCCCAACGCTCTATACTTTATTTGTACCACATAACGAGATTATCAAGAGAGTTGATGAATTCTTATCAGCGAAAAAAGAATAAGTCACGCGCAGCAACTGCAACATATAATCATTCTCTCAACTATTTAAAAAGATGTAAGAAAGTCACATGATAGTTTGAATTTGTTGTAAGTATCAGGTGTCGTTTTAAAGATAAAAAAGATTGAAAGGTAACGGTAATTAATGAAAATAAAAATTGAATCTGCTTGGAAAACCCTTTGTGATGCATTCCCCAAGCTAAAGGATAATCCTCTTTACAAGGGGTGGTATATTAGCTATGCGATCCTTGTGACGTTATCTATTTTAACGGTAGTTGTAGTGAACCATAGGATTGTCTATTCATTTCCGTTTGATTGGTTTGGTTTGCTTTTTGGAATTATCTTACCTTGGGTTCTTACAACCTTTTATATCGTATATCAAGGTGTGGACCATGCCCACCAGTTTACATCGACTAAAGTTGTTCTTGGGTTATTTATGTTACCTGTAATTCTGATTGGTTTTACCTCTAGTTATAAGAATGAATACAGTTATAGTAATCGTATGGTTACGACGGTTTTTGATCAGGAACTCACGCAACAAAGTTTCCACGCAACAAAGATTACATCAAACCAGCTTGATTATTTTAAAGAAGATAATGTCATTTATCCTTATAAGAAAAATACAGCTTCAGAGATATATGTGTTCTTTCGTCCTGATTGTCCTTACTGTCAAAAATCAATTCCAGTACTCAATAAGAGCTTAACTGAAAAAGAACGAAACAAGATTATCTATGTTAATGTTCTTGACGAAAGTGGCAAGAATTTAGCTAAAGCTATGGGAGTAGAGAAAGCAGCAACAGCAGTTATCTATCATAAGGATAAGAATTCTGGTGGATGGTCCAAACGTATTGAACGAATGGCAGGTGGAAAACATGCTGCACCTCGTCTTGATGAGGATGCTATCCATGATATTGTGTCAGTTGCAAAGGAGGAAACAAAATAATGTATTTATCAAAAAAAGAGATTTCAGAATGGATCGCTAACCTAAAAGCAGGTGACGAGGTTGCTGTCCAAATAACACGAATGGATGGTGTCATAGTTTCTAGTGAGCGTGGCATTGTCGACAAGTGGTTAGGAAAGAGACTTATAGTTGTTAACGGTAAGCATTTTGTTCCTAGCTCTGGTTTGAGACAAAGTAACGCTTTTGTCCCTGGTCAAAAGACAATCGTGGAACAACTTTTCCCTTTGGATGCTTTACTTTTAGATGAGGAAGAATTGGCCAAAAGAGACACCATCATTCAAAATTTGAAAGAGTCTGCTGCGCTTCTAGAGCACGCGCAGAACTATTCTTCATTAGTTGTTTCTAGGATGCTTCGTAAGTTGTCTATACTTGACGTTGGGGAGATTTATGATCTAAATGAACTACGTTCCTCTAGTGACACAGAAGACTTAGAAGATAGTGCTTTATTGGATAGACGGAAACTTTCAGAGAAGAAACGTTGTCTAAAGACTCTTGAGCGTATGCTTACAAATTTGAGTCAAGATAATACCTTGGGGGCTTTTAAGTTAATCTCTCTTTTAGGGGAAGTAGCTTCCGAATTTACTGATGTTGAAGAAGAGGTAAGTGAATGTTAGCTTATGTCATTATGTTTGTAGTTATGTTCGCCATCAAGTGTGTCACTCTTACTTTTGTCAAGAATAAAGAGTCTACAGTAGTCAGTACTTTTCTGAGTGGTACGAATCAGATTTTTCTTAATACGATTGTCTGGTTTCTACGACTAACAGCCATGTTCCAGTTTTATCTTTTGGTGGTGGACAATAATCTAACTGTTATCCCTATAATTGTTGGTTTCATTCTACCTAATGTCTTGTTCTGGTTTAAGGGAATCAAAGCTTCTTTATCGGATTTGCTTGTACGTTGGTTAAAATCATTTATTGGTCATAAGTATAGAACATGCCCATTTTGTCATGAATCACATTTATTCTTTCGATACACAGAAGACCGCACAGCTGCTTATTACTATCTCTTGACAGAAGATGATAGTCTTGTAGCCATTGGAGATTTTGATACTAGTGACCATCCTGCACGTTTCTTTTTTTAAGTAACGATGAATCACATTTTGATGAGCTGGTTGATACCATGCTACCTTATATGTTGCCTGGAATGGAAGAGGTAGTTTATGTAGGTGGCCGACAACAGCGATTGGCTAGAGAATTGTATTGTGTTGATTGCCAGGAACGAGTCAGTGAAGATGGTGGAGTACAATTTGGTGAAGTACTTTTAAGAGAGCATCGGAGGGAGAGAAGGGAGTGGGATTAGTTGCAGATCTTCCTCCTGAAAAACCTGGAGAAATTAAACAGGATTGGAATGATGTATTAAAAGCTAGTAAGTTTGACAACCAAGAGATACAAGAGGAAGAAAAGACATTACCAGCAACAGAAACCAATCAAGGATTACACAATCAAATTGAGGATACAAAAAAAGAGAGGACCAATGTCAGTAAGGGGTCTTTACAGCCTGAAGCTGAAGGCAGTCCCGCACCCGAAGTCACCGAAGCAACCTCCTTTGAACGCTCTGTTACCAGACGTCCTACCGTATCCTCTCGCTATATAAATATTAGCATAAAAGGTGGCTTAAAGTCAAGAAAAGCACCCAAATACCGGTCTGTTAGTGAAAGTGATTTGAGCAAAATTAATAGGTATGGTAGAGAGGTTCAAGATGCTGCTATTATTCATCAATATCTTGCTTTTGGGCTAGAAAGTTAAGTAGTTCTGTGGTAAACTGAGTCATAGGAATAAATCTCTTTCTAGTAATGTTTCGCAACTCTACTATAACGGATTTATTCCTTTTTGTGTTTACACAACCACAAAATATAAAGATATTTATGTTTTTTATTGATAAAGAATTAGTCTTTTAGTCTAATAACATTAGATGATGATTTGGTCCATGAGTCTCCCTCATTAGGGATTAATGGAAACGCTGTGAAATTCTAACATAGCGTGAAGCGTAGGAAATTCTCCTACGCTTTTTTTGTATGTAAAATTGAGTTGTTTGTTCTGCGTGTCTGAATTAGTAAGTGAGAGCTGCTAAGATCATCTAGCTATCCCTTAAGGCCCCCAAAAAGCTTTCTAGCTTTTTGGGGTTATGCTTTCCGTCCTAAACTACTCACCATGTTTAAGTAAGTACAAAAGGATTAAGATAATGATGATTTGTTCCATTATTTGTTTGGGTAAAATTCATACAACAAGTGATGGGTAGAATAGCCTGTCACTTTTTTTCAGCACGCGCGTGAGTAGGACATCATGTAACTTTAAACACGATAAATTGTAAAATATAGTGCAACAAAAAAACTAGGGCGATGGCCCTAGTTGTAAAGGAGAGATTATTCAGCGTCCCTATACAAATAATCAGGGGCAACGTCGAAGTTTTCAATACTTATCTCCTAGTCAACAAGGGGGGATTACCTTCTTAGAAAGTAAGGAAGCAGCTAATAAACGTAAAGAAGGAAACAGGGAGCTTTCTCAGTCAGTAGATAATATCTCTGCTTATCTAGAACCTATTGATGCAGAAGAACCGTTTTAATCAGAGATGAATGATGAAGTACAAAGACAGCACGTGATGAAAAGATCACGTGCTGTTTCTGGTTGGAGCTTAAACGCACCTATGTTTTATCATAAATCAGTGCTAAGAGAGCGATTTTAAGACCATCTTTATTTATTTGGTGGGGAAATTATTTTAAACAGTGTCTTATAAGCAGATGTATTATTTCTCTTTAACATTGATAGTGTTATTTACTCCCTGAGGAAGGTATATAGTATCTAAAATGCTAACAAGGTTAAAGTTGACAGTTGAGTAATAAATGAATAGCTTTTTTCTCCCTATAGCAATTAGCATTTTCACTAGCCGTATAGTTTCTAATGAACTTGAAGGTCAGACATTTAAGCTGCAGCAATCCAATGGAACTACATTAATTCAAATTTTTTACAGTAAATTGATTTTATCAACTGTTTTCTTCTTGATATTAGCTATTTTAGAAACAGTTGCAACAAATGTATTTGCAATGGTTAACGGAGTAAGGGTCCCTTTAACAATTACTATTTTTCAAATTTTAGGACAACTCTTGTCAAGTTTCAGTCTTATTTGTCTTTATTTAACTTTTGCAATGTTTACCGATAAACAGGGGTTATTATTATCTTCAGGTTTTTTAGGTGGTTTTTTAGGTCTAATATTAGCATCTAAATCTACAATTTTTTGGACATTCATTGTACCCTAGGTTGGTTGTTCTTATTTATCTCCATATAAATTTACCCTAATAAATAGTTCAAGCTATCTTTATAAATTTGATCAATCAATATACTTAAAACTACTAATATATCTAATTTATTGTTTACTGTTATATCTTATTGTAAGAAGTATATTCTTGAAGAAAGAGAGACAAAGAAAATGAGATATTATATTTTAGCTGAATGGAAAAAATTGAATAAAATTCAGCTTTTAATAATTGGTATTGCTTTTGTTGCGTTATCAAGTTTTATCGGTTTAGGTACTTATTTTGCAAATCAGTCAGTTTTAATTGATGGAACACAAGATAAAGTAATGTGGGGGCAGTTAACATTTTACTATACTCAAATTCTCTATCCCCCAATGATTGCAATTTTTATCGCAATTTCATTAAGCCAGGAGTTTGAAAGAAAAAATTTGGAAATGTTACGTTCGAATGCAATATCTATCAAAAAGTTGCTGATAAGTAAGCTATCAACAGTTACTTCATTAACTATTCCAATTCAACTCATCGTACTAATTATTTATATTGTAGCTCTAAAAGTAGCAGATGTTAAACTCACTTCTTTTGTCCTGTTAGCTTTAAAATGGACAATTTTATCTATTTTGAGCTCTTTATCAATTTTATGCATACAAGCATTTGCCTATGCCAAAACTAGAAGCTTTGGCCAATCAATTGGTATTTCAGCTATCGGTGCTATAGGGGGGTTCGTTTTATTATTTTTGAATGAAAATTTAAATAAATTTTATCCGTACTCTCAACCTATGATTGCACTCAGAAGTAGAGCATTATCAGATATATCTGGTTCTGACTTAGCTGTTTTTATAATTGTCAATATTACTTATGGCTTAATCTTTTATAGACTAACCATAAATGCTCTGGAAAAACAATAGTTGGATAAGTTATGATGGGAATGGTAATTCATTTAGAATGCTGAACATTACAAATTTTGTTCAATAATCAATTAATGAAGGTGTTAATATGAATCAAGTGCTTATCATAGAGGATGATTTTGATATTGACTCGCATCATCCTAGGGATAAATAACAATAGTTGCATAATCACATATCAATAATAAAGAGTTGTTCTGAATTTGCTTTATTGTATGCTAAATTTCTGAATAAACTCTAAATGCGTTCGTTTAAACATATTAAATGGAGTACAAACCTATGAAAAAATTATTTTGGATGACACGAAGTCAACGTTTCTCAATCAGAAAATATTCTATCGGAGTAGCTTCTACTGTTCAAGAAACAACTGTTACTCAAGAAGTAGCGCAGGCTACCAAAGGAACGGAAGACAGTTTAAACAATTCTGCTGTATCTGAGGACTCACATGGAAACGTTGAAACAACCAACATTGATTCATCTACAAACACTTCAAATAATGTTACACATGCTAGTATAAAAGCAGAACCTAAAATGTCCTCACCAGAACTGGCTTATTACGATACCGGAGACGGTGTTAATTACGACAAAGTGCTTTTGTCTGATGGTCATTACTGGATTAGTTATACTGCTGCTTCAGGTAACAGACGTTACATTAGCGTAGCATAGGAGAATATGATGAAAAAAACAATTAAAATCGTGACAGGCTTGATAGTAGCTGTATTGGTTATCTTACTTGCTTTTGTACTATTAAAAGGTTGTGGTAGTAGTAAAGTAGATAAAAGTGGCTTTTATAGCAAGGATATAAAGACGAGCAAAACGTCATCCTCTAGCAGTAAGAGGTCGACAAAGAGCTCTTCCAAGAAATCAAGTAGCACGTCAAGTTCTACACAAGCAGACTCTAGCACCGAGGCTACAAGTAATGAAGCTAGTGCTGCTTCTAGTGCAACAACTACTACACCAACACAAGCGCAAGCTCAAACACCAACGCAACCAAGTCAAGGGAACAGTGCTAATCAAGCTGGAACCACAACTTCTGAATCTGATCCGAAAACAGGTTATGGTGGTTGGGAAGCCACTTCTGGTACTTTGGAGTTGTTAAAAGATACCCCTGTCTATGCTTCACCTGATAAAAGCAGCGGTGTTGCTTATGTACAACCTCAAACAAACATTGAGTGGGACAAATACATGTACGAAAACGGCGAGTGGTGGTACAGCTTTGTTCAAAAAAATCGTGACCAAGAAGTTCGATTTTACATTGCTTATTCAGATATAGGCTATTGATAGAAAAAGAAAAGATAAAATGGCTCCTTGTCAAATAATCTAAAAAATGTCATAATTGGTTTTATATTAGGAGGTATAAATGGCAGAAAATATAAAAAACTGGGTTAATGTGTGTGTAGTAAAAAACAATAAAATTCTTTTACTTAATAGACAACATGATGATTTTCCTGGATGGATTCCTCCAGGTGGGAAAGTAGAGTTTCCTGAAAGTTTTTTTGAAGCTGCTATTCGAGAATTAAAAGAGGAGACTGGTCTAACTGCTTTAAATTTAAAATTAAAAGGTATTTCTGGATTTACCAATACTATTGGTAACGAAAGGTTCGTATACTACGATTTTTTGTGTACAAATTTTTCTGGAGATATTCGTGCTTCTAGAGAAGGAGAACCTAAATGGTGGAATTTAGAAGATATTGAAGAAATACCTATGCAAGAAGAAATTAAAAATAGGTTGCCCCTTTACTTACGTGAAGGAAGTTTTGAAAGTATTAATTACTGGGATGAGTCAAAAAAATGTATTAGCCATAATAAAACAATTTTGTTTGATTAAACTTTTTTGATTTGTATCAATAAATATTCTACATCTAGCTGCTCAGCTAGGAGTTATTAGCACAAATTGAATAAACTATTCGCTACTATATCTCCTATCTTAAATTCATTTATTACTTAAAATTTTGGCTCTATAATTTCTGTAGTGGGTAAAACCACTGTAGGAATTATGGAGTCTATGTTTTTGTAGAAAAAAAGGCTCCTTGTCAACTGTAGTGGGTGATGAAAAGCTAACATCTAGAGAGGACCATATAGGTCTTCTCTTTTTGCATGTTCAGAATGATGAAAATTCGTTGACTTATGGCAACGCTTTATATCAACTTTTTTTAAAAATATTTTTTTTTTTGCAAATAAAAAACTAGGGCGAGGGCCCTAGTTGTAAAGGAGGTTTGTTCACATCTGGGTTTACAGGAGATTATGATGTGAACGGGATTGATTAGGAGTCTCTATTTCTATTAGGAGGATTAGAGACAGAAAGGATTAGTTTTTGAGTGTAGTTTCATCGAACTACAAGAAGATTATATCAATTTATGAGATAGGATACAATGGACTTAGGGGGTGTCACACCCCCTATAATTAGAGATCGACTGACTTATGGTATAGTAGTATGTTTTATTGTGTGCCATCCTATAATTAGACTAATAATTAATATAAACAATAGTTTAGGAGTGACAGAAGCAGAGATGAATGAAATGAAACAGGACAATGTCATACTATGATATATGAGATACTAGGTCTATATGGCAAATTAGCCAGGGAATGACTTTTATTATCTATGGTATAATAGGATAAACTTGGAGTTGTAGAGGTGAGTATTTGGAAGAAAATAGACCTGATTTTAGAGATATAAAATCGTTTGAAGAATTTAACAGATACTACTGGTATCGAGAAGAGCTTTCACAAATTTGTAAGTACCTTGGATTAGAATACAGATGTACAAAAAAAGAATTAAATCATATTATAGAACAATATTTTAAGGGAAATAGAGTGGAAAAATTTTTGAGGAAAAGAAACAAAAATCAAACCGAAATAATAACCCTAAATACATCATTACTTGAATGTGGGTTTTCCTTTAATCAGAAATTTCGTGATTATTTTTCAGCTGTAACAGGTGTTAATCCGTTTAAATTTAATGCTGATATGGCAACAGCTTGGCGAAAAGTAAAACGGGACAACAACATAAATTTTACAATCCAAGATATGATTAAAATATACTATGGAGAGTCAGACTACGCCAAGTATGATAATTCAGCTTGCCAATGGAATCAATTTCTAAAAGACTTTTGTGCGGATGAATTTAGCAATCATTACTCCAACAAGTTAAAAGTTGCGGCTATCCTTTGGAAAGAAGTTAGAGATTCAAAAAATAAAAAAATTTATTCACGGGGACTTCTAAAAGAATATAGCTACAAAATAGAGGAGTACTGTAAGTAAACAACTTCAAGTTTGTCGAACGGAATATAAAGTATTAAAGACGATAGAAATAAAAAATCTATCAAAAGATTATTTGAAATGTACGAAGAAAAGAAACAAAAGAATGAATGACTATGGTATCTTTTTGGTAGCTAAACAGACAAAATATCTTGTTTTTTACCCACTACAAATATTATAGAGCCGTTAAATCAAGCTTTTTTCGTTTCTACTGAAACGTAATGACCCACTATTTAACCTCTATCATTTTTTATTTTGGTGAAGCCTAACTTAGTTTCTACTGAATAATCTTTTTCGGTCATAATAAAACACTCCTGTTCATAGTTTTACTAGATCTCAACAGGAGTGTTATTTTTGCGTCTCAATTTATGTGTTCAGTGTCTATCTACTTTTCTAGTAACCAATCTATGATATTTTTCTTCTCAATACCATTGTAATTTGCTGTTGGCTGAATCGTATCCATTGTTAATAGATATTTTGGGAATTGATCTTTAATGGCTTCTAGTGGTCGAAGTTCTCTGTCTAGTGTTTCTGGAGCAAGTGTTGTTTCACTGACCTGATAATAAGCGTAGTGACCAACATCAGTTACAGCAACAAAATCAACCTCATACTTATCTAAATTACCAACATATACTTGTGAATATCTACGTCTCAATTCTAAATATACAATATTTTCCAAGATATGACCAATGTCTTCTTTGTGGTCTGGTAATAAGAGATGCCGTAAACCTAAATCAACGGGATAATATTTTTCTAAGCGTTGCAATAATGCTCTACCTTTTACATCAAAACGTGGAACGGAATAAAAAAGTAAACTATCTGTCAAAGTTGTCAAATAATTTTCCAAAGTATTATGGGATATGGAAACATTTTGACTGACTAGGGTATTGCGAATCTTATTTGTTGATATTAAGCTACCTGTACTACTGAGAAGGGTTCGGACAATGCGCTCAATAATAGTAGGATTTGGATTTCCCAATCTAGTTACAATATCGTTTAACAGTATTGAGTTATATATTCCTCTGAGATAGTCAATTTTTTCAGCGTAAGATGATGTTTGCAATAAGTAAGGGAAAGCACTAAATAGATAATTGTTAAAAATTTTTGTTGTATTCAGATTCTCTGAGAGAGATTGACCTGATAGGTATTCTTCAAATGACAAAGGAAGAACCTCTATCTCAACATAACGCCCAGTCAAGTTTGTTGCTAATTGGCTACTCATAAAGTAGGCGTTAGATCCAGTCAAATAGAGGTCTACATTTGGTAAGATGAATAGACTATCTGCTACCAGTTCAAATTTTTCAACATGTTGAATTTCATCTAAAAAGATATAGTATGTTTTCTCTTCAACTAACCGCTCTTTTATATAAGTAAATAATGTTTGAAAATGTCGCAGTTCATAGTAACTCAAATCTTCGAAATTGATGGATATAATCTGCTCCTCGTCTACCCCAGTTGCTAGTAATTCCTCTTTATAGAGTTGAAAAAGTACAGATTTACCAGCTCGCCTAACTCCGCTCACAACTTTGATGATTTGTCGGTCACGATGTCTTCTTAAAAAGTCTAAATAATGTGGTCTTTTAATATAGTTCATAATAGTTACCTCAAAGACAGTATAATATAAATAGTAATTATTTTCAAATATTTAGAAATAATGTTTGATTTGTTTGATTTTTTCTAAGTTTTTAGAAATAATATCTGGGACAATTTGAATATCTTCAGGATAGAAAAAGAAATTGCACTGGCACGAAGAAACTGTATATTTGTTGTTAAACTGTACATCATCTTTGTGATACGGTAGTTTGTATTTCTCAGTTATTGCATACTTACGAATAAATAGCCAATTTTTTTAGAATTATTGACAAAAAAATATTATTGTCTTACAATAATATCGAAGAAAGAATTATTGCAAGACAATAATTGAGGTGTTTAACATGAAAAAAATATTAAAAATAACAAGTCATCTCTTGTCTCTAATGAGGTATCCTGTTTGGGGAATAAATTTCCTGTTATTTTTAGGAATAGTAGGAGTTTTATTTGGGGGACAGAGAAGTCATTGGATGTTTACATTTGACTATGGTGATTCCATTATTAATGTTCCAATATTTTTTCCATTAGTTATTCTTATATTGTTAATTATAATTTTTATTTTTATTATCCAGTTATTAAAAATTTGGAGTAAGTTGTTATTTGGTTTCAGTAAGGGTCAATTTTTTAGTGTTGAGAATCTTAAAAAATTAAAAAGATCGATGATATTTCTAGTTTTGGTGACTGCTATTCAATTATTGATTAATCTAATATTCAACTATTTAAGTGTAGAAAATGTTAGTGAAGTATTTGATTTTTCGTTGAAAAATTACGTGGTACATACTGTATTCATATTATTTAACGCTATATTGATTATCGTATTGGAAAAAGGAAAAAATATTCAAAAAGAAAATGAGGACTTTATTTAATGTAATGGATAAGATACAAATAAATTTAGAAAAGTTAATTAAAGAAAAGAATCTTACATCTAAAGAAGTTGCAAAAAGAATAAATATCACAGAGGCAAATCTATCAATTTTGAAAACGGGAAAAGCAAAAGGTATACGTTTCACTACCCTCTTACGAATATGTAGAGCACTTGATTGTCAACCTGGTGATATTTTAGAGTATGTTAGGAGTGAAAACCATGAAGATTAAAAAAGTAATATTATGTATGATCTTTACTCTTGCAAGCATTATGCTAGTTTCATGTAGTACAAATGAAACAGTAAAAGATGTTACACAAGAAATAGAACAACAAATGTCCAAAGATGATACAGACAATTTAGGTATAACTTATATTACGGAACAAAAAGAAGGAGAGACTCTAAAAGCATCATTTACTGATTTTGATGGGGTTATTTATGTAATTAGTACTAAAGAGAATATTGAGTCAATAAAGAATTCAGATTTTAGTTTGGATAATAAAAATTTCGAAGATGTTAAAACTGATTCCTACGATGATTTCAATATTCGTTATAAAAATAAAACTTATTTTTCGGTTAAAAAACTTGATATAGAGTCAAATAATATTACTTCATTAAAATTTAATTCAGATTATTCAGAGAGTATTTTATTAGTTTATAGAACAAAAAACTAGTTTGTAGTCATAACTAGGGGGTTAGTGGCACTATGGCGAATATTTCGCTTATAGTGCTTTTGTGTACGACGTCATGTCGTACATCTGTGATGAAAGTCCCACGGTTATCCTGTTACCGACGAACCAAATAACCCAATAGAGACTCCTAAGTTTGACGATTGTGATCTTGAGGAGAGAGGGAAGTGATAGCAAAACTGTGGCTCTACAAACAAAATCAGATATAGGTAGATGAGAAACTCTAAAGTGTTCTTGCCAAAGTTTAGTTGAGCAGTCGTATGCCGAACGACAAAAGCCTCATTTTAAAGGGCTTTTTTTCATATTTTCCCACTATTTTATTACTGTGCTAATTATTTTGTTATTAGTAGCATTTAAGGTTTTGTCGATTCTTTATGCTAGATTCTTAATAACTGAAGCTTTTAAATTCATTAATATAGCTGTATGGCATCCTATTTACTATGGAAAACAACTATCAGTTTTTAACAAGTTTTTATGGTTTTTGATGACTCCAATACTTTCTGTCATATTTGCTTTTTTTCTTGGTATTGTTATTCCGATATTTGTTTGGGTAAAATTCATACAACAAGTGATGGGTAGAATAGCCTATCACTTTTTTTCAGTATGCGCGTGAGTAGGACATCATGTAACTTTTAAACACAAAAAAACTAGGGCGATGGCCCTAGTTGTAAAGGAGGTTTGTTCACATCTGGGTTTATAGGAGTTTATGATGTGAACGGGATTGATTAGGAGTCTCTATTTCTATTAGGAGGATTAGAGACAGAAAGGATTAGTTTTCGAGTGTAGTTTCATTGAACTACAAGAAAATTATATCAATTTATGAGATAAGATACAATGGACTTAGGGGGTGTCACACTCCCTATAATTAGAGAACAACTGACTTATGGTATAGTAGTATGTTTTATTGTGTGCTATCCTATAACTAGACTAATAATTAATATTGACAAAATTACACTACCAAAATAATCTGAGGAGTGATAAAATGTATATAAGGTGAGTTATTAATTATTTAATATTTTTAATATAAAAAATAGCTTATCAATAACAATGGAGATAAATATGAAATCAAAAAAGAAGTTTAATGAAGATGAACGTAGAAGAAAATTTAGTCTGAGAAAAGTTTCAGGAATTGGTGCAGTGTCTGCCGTTATTGGAATTATTGGCTTTTCTTCACTTCCTCTTGAAACAGTTTCAGCCTCTGAAACAGATATAACAGTAAACTATAAATATGTTACTACAGATGAGTTGACAGATACAGAGAAGAAACTCATTGTAAACGAGTTGCCAAAGAATCTTGTAGATGGCTCAGATCTGTTTGTTGTCTATCGTAAAGATACTGTAAATAATACTTTACCAAATACTGGAAGTAATGTATTGCCCTTGGCTTCTATTATTGGAACAGGTTTATTGTTAGTTGCTTTATCATAAAGAAAACTGGTAAAGCAGACAAGAAGATTGTTAAGAGTATTTTGTCTATCTCTTTGGTTGGAGGAGCTTTGACAGTAACAACTGTATCTGCTTTGACGGTTGCTACTTTGTTAAATTATAACCATACTGAAACAATAACAGCAGGTGCAACGTTCCCAGATGGTAAAGTGAAAATTTCTGGATATCAGTTTGTAGGTTACATTAATGGGAATGATGTAGTTACGAATCCAACTACTCCAGCAACTTCATTTCCATCACAGGAAAATAAAATTCAGGATACCATTGTTCCGACGGATAATTCAGAGAAAGATACTATTGATGTTGGCACTGAAGGCACAGTGGAGCCTATTAAACCAATAATTCCACCAAAAGAAGATGAACCAGTTAAGCCTGAAGACCCTAAAGTTATTGATAAAATTATCAAAGTGGATGACTCAGGGAACACTTTAGAAGATGTTACTGGTTATACAAAAGTTAGTACGAGTCAACCTGTTGAAACACGTGAAGTTCAGGATGGTCAGCAAGTTATCATTCGAACTGTAACTGAAGTTTACAAGAAAGATACTGTATCAGAAGAAGAGACAACAACGGATCTTCTTAAGGAAACAAACGTTGTTATCCCATCTACATTAGTGGAAATATTGTCTGAGGAAGTTGTGGAAGATGGGACGCCTGTTACAACTACTCCAACTGCTACTTCAACTCCTGTTAAGCCAACGGTTGAAAATAATGAGAAAATGGAAAATACAGGCACAGCATCTTCAACAGGAACATCAGTAGGAGAGGATAAAAAAGAAGAAATTACAGCTCCTGTTGAGACTTCAAGCTCTAGCTTGGAAACTATTGCAGAGCCTCCAATAGTTAAAGCAAAAAAAGTTATTCGTACCATGCGTACTACAGAAGAGATTCCGTTTGAAGTGGTTGTTAAGAAGGATAGCTCTTTAGCTGAAGGTGAGACTAAGGTAGAAACAGAAGGGAAACTTGGGAAGAAAGTTTCTATTCAAAAGATTACCCTAGTGGATAATGTAGAGACTGAGAAGGAAACAATCTCAGAAACAAGAGAAGAACCTCAAAATAAAGTTGTTCTGGTTGGAACGAAGAAAACGGCAACTCAACCTACTACTAGTGAAGTAGTACCAAGTGCGAGCTCAGCGACGACTCTTGTTGATGAATCTAAAGCAACAACACAAAAAACACCTATCCCAGATTACTATACAGTAGAGGTTACTGAATCTGAAAATAAAACAGTCGTTACGGACCGTGAAAAAGTGCGTGAGTTAGTAAAAGATAGAACACCATTGTTAAATCTTATAGCACCAGATGAAGAAAAGTTGGTGCAGGTTAAGACAATAGAAGTCTATGATAATACAATTCTAGCAGGTCAGAGACAATTACAAGATATTCAAGCTAGTTATGTTACGGTAAATATTAAGAAAAAACGTGATTTAAGTAATAAAGAACAACAAACGGAACTAGTAATTACTAAAGATATTCCACTGATTACTAAAGTTTACCATCTAGGTACTAAAAATAATGGCTTATCAAGAAAAGATGTAGTTGTTTCGGGACATTTATATGATAGTAAAAGCAATGCTATAGAAGAAAAATCTGTTTCAATTTATAAAGATAATGAACTAGTTGCAGAGACTAATACTGATTTTGATGGTTATATGTTTACTCATTTAATCACAAATCAATCATATACCTTGAAATCTGATGACTTCGAAGCAAAAATTACTCCCCTACCTTATAGTGATCCAATAATTGAAAATATAAAAGGTCATTTTGAATTAGGAAGAAAATATTCAGATGATATGGTGGACTATCATCTAAAAACAATGTAATTTATGTTAATGATGGTCAATATCAGAGCGAAATTGATGACGGGAAAAAAGTAGTGTTATCTAAAGAAATTGATGCTAGAGTAGGTGATATTCTAATTATTCCACCTTCTAAGATCTATGAGACTTCTAAAGCTATCAAAATCAACTCTATCAGAACTATTAATAATCAATCAGTTATTGAATATAGTGTCCCATCATTGTACGAGGTTGTACAAAATATCAATACCAAAGCTTGGTCGTCTAATATCAACAGTGCTACTTTTATTCCAGCTGAAGGAGTTACTGTACAAAAAGCATCAAATACAGATCAAGGTCTATTTAGAAGTGTCTCTCTTGAAGGATCTCAATCAGCATCATTCTCATTGACTGGTAAGAAAAATGATGATAAAAGCATCAAAGGAACGCTATCATTTAATATTTCAGGTAAGGTTTGGTCTGATGCTGTAGATTTAAATTCTTGGATTCCTAAAATGGATTATATGAATTTTGATATCAATGATGAATTGAGTTTTACTACAGAAGGTTCTTTAGAATTTAGTACATCAAAAGATATAAAAAGTCTAGAGATTCCGTTAGGAGAATTGATTTTACCTACACCAGTTACAGGGGTGACTGTAAATATTCCTATAAGTATTAAGACCACTGTTGAAGGGAGTTTAAGTGTTTCAGTATCAAGTACATATTCAATTCAAAACTCAATCAAATTGAAAAATTGGGATCCTGAATATAAGCGTACTGTCAACCATACAATGAAAGTGGGAGAAGTAAAAGCTAAAGCCACAGTTCAAAGTGGTCCAGAAATAAAAGTAGAACCCAAAATATTAGGAATAGATACAGTCTCTGTTTCTGCTAATGCAGGGTTAGGAATAGAATCTTTGTATTCGAAAACAAGCCGTTCAGTTGGGGAGAAAACAGAAGATAAAACAAATCTAATTACTGGTAATAATGAAAAACTTATTACATCACCTATTTCTGTCAATGATAAAAAGATATCTATCGAAGAATATGGTTATCTAACTTTAAAGGCTGAACTAGAAATTTTGAAGCAAGCTAAAAAATTGGGACTCGATCTCGAAGACTTCAAGGAATTAAAATATGAATTAACCTTATTTGATGGTAAATTAAAATTTAGAAATTATGAGTTTGACTTAGGAAAGGATTATAGTAATGAGCCAGTTCATAATCCAGAAGCTATATTTGAAAAACTAACTAAACCATTCATCTTTACTAGTGGTGTAGGAGGGTGGTACACAGGAATGTCTATTTCCAAAGATGGTAGTATCAAAGGAACTTACCAGGATATGAATCGTGGAAGTACTGGTTCAAATCATCCAAATGGTCAAATGGATCTTTCTAAATTTACAGGTAAGTTTAAAAATTTAGTTAAAGTTAATGATTATGAATACAAGATGACTTTAACTGGTTTGGATTATCCTAAGGTGGGAGAAACAAAGATTGTTAATGGTGTGAAAATTGATACAACTGAACCTTATGGAATAGCAGATGCGAAATCTCCAGGGAAAGAGTTTATTCTTTATTTGCCAGGTCGTCCAGTTAAAGATTTACCACAAGCAGTTGGTAGTTGGATTTATGATTTCAAAAATCGTATGCCAGAGAAATTAACGAGCGCAGTAATTTTTAATAAAGATAAAAAATGGGCATTTGTGGAAAGTGACTATCCGATAAGTAAAGTGCCTGTTGATGATGAACTTGCTATTAAAGAAATTATTGATAATGGTTATACTTATCAATTTTCTAAACTGGTAAAATCTAAACCTGTTATGGAAGCTGATTCTTTGTATGTGCGTCAGTTTAACCCAGGAGAACTAATAGATTATTATAATACATATAAAGGGGATAAAACCTATCAACTGGAAGATGTTATTAAGGCTTTACACGCGCCTGCTAAAAAAGTAAGTGTACCTTTGAAGGATTATACTGAGAAACAATGGCGTAAATTGGCTAATGATAAAAAATCTTCGATAGAATGGTTTTATTCACAAGCAGACAAAGCTTTCTATCAAGTTGCCAAAATGGGGCTAGGAGGAGCACAGCCTCCACTGATTATTGAATCAGGTGATAAATGGAAGGTATCGGATAATGGCATTGAAGTAAAAACTTATGTTAATTATGGGGTTAATACACCTTATCAAAAATACCTATTGAAGAAAAATAATAAGAAGTATGATGGAGGAATAAATAAAACTCCATACTATATCTCTAGTGTTACCAGATTATAATTAAAAAGACCTATATAGGTTAGCAGAAATCTGCATCTGTATAGGTCTTTTTTTATTTTACTGTAAGTCACCTTTAATCTTAGGTTGCTATTTTTTCATGCGTTTGCTATACTAAATGCATAAATTGTTTAATTTATATCTATTTCACCACGCCTCAAATGGTGAACTCATAGTCACGTGACTAGAGAAAAGAGGAAACATGGAGGAGGATATGTGATTACTGGTTCTGTCCCAGTGAAAAGCATACCATGTTTAAGGGGTTAAAAGAGAGCGTACTCGCTTTTAGCTATCAGTTAAGCCATTAGACAGAAAGAAGGGGCTTAACGCATTGAAACACGTACGAGATAATATTGCCTGTTTTTTTAAGGCTACAATAAACGTTATTAGCAAGTAAGCATAACGAGAAGTTTTTCCTATGGTTTGCCATAGGCACGCGCATCCTTGTTTTTTGAGACAAGGCTTGCCGGCTTCTTTGTTATGCTTTTTTTGTTTTGAGTTTGGGTAGACGGACAAAAAAGGAAGGCGACATCTCGATGTTTGGAGGAGAGGAACAGGTGTTCCCAAGTCTAAACTGTCGGCAGGCGGAGGAGATGCTACGAACAGGTGTTCGAGGCTTTCCAAGGTAACTTTACAACAACAATTTTTTATAAAGGAGAAAAGCTTATGCTTAACAAAGTCATTATTACTGGTCGTTTGGTCTCAGATCCGGAACTTCGCTACACATCTTCGAACAAGGCAGTGGCGACGGCTCGAATCGCTTCTCCCCGTGATTACAAAAATCAAAATGGAGAGCGAGAGACCGACTTTATTAACCTCGTCATTTGGGGTAAAGCGGAGAATTTCGCGAACTGGATCAAGAAAGGGTATCTTGTAACCGTTGAAGGACGGTTGCAAACTCGTAGCTACGAGAATCAGCAAGATCAACGTGTCTATGTAACCGAGGTTAATGTGTCAAACTTTGACAACCTACATCCTCGTGAACATAGTAACACTTCTTCGCAAAGTCCAGATTTTGGACCTGCAGAAGGGGGCTTTCCTGGAGGTGGAGTACCTCTAGATGATTCTATGTTTGAGAATATTCCTTTCTAGTACATAGTCCAAGGTCTTTAAGAAAATAGAAAGAGTTCAGTCATACTGAGCTCTTTTTGTCATGAAAGGAGAAAGAATGATAGAAGAAGTAGAGATACTTCCTCCGTTGACAGAGGAGAATTACTACCAAGATAGGTATTATATGTCCACTTCTCGTTTTAAGGAGTACATCACATGTCCCTTAAGACAGCAAGTCGTCGACTTGGGCTTTTGGCCTGAGAAGACGGAGACAGAAAGCCTACTTGTAGGTAATTATGTCCATTCTTATTTTGAGACTAAAGAAGCTCATGAAGCTTTTTTGGAAAGGAATCGAGATAAGATCATAAGTCAACGTGGTAAAACGGCTGGCCAGGTAAAAGCTTCTTTCAAACAAGCAGATAAGATGATTGCTGCTTTAGAGAAAGAAGACCTTTTTAATCGTTTGTATCATGGTACAGATGATGAACTGGTGGAGAAAGAACGGATTATCACTGGTACGTTAGAAGGGATTCCCTTCAAGTGTAAAATTGATAGTCTGAATCTTTCAGGCGGTTATTTCATAGACTTGAAAACGATGGAGAGTCTTCAGTCGGAAAAATATTCGACGACACTTCATCGTTATACGAAGTCCCTTCTCTATAACATTGTAGAGTATCAGTATACGCTCCAAATGTACGTATATCAGGAGTTGCTGAAGCAAACCTACGGTTATGAGTTTACACCTTATATTATGGCAGTTTCAAAAGAACCCGTTCCCGATAAGGAGCTAATTCTAATCGATGATACGATTATTGAAATGGGGAGAGACATCTTCTATGGACATGTTGAAGCACTTAAAGATGCTTTGGCACATAAGTCTGTCGAAGGATGTGGTCATTGTGATTACTGTTTAACGAATAAGTCGTTAACAACAGCAAAAACAGTGGCAGAATTTTTTTACAACAATAAACAGGAACACAGTGGTTTAAAAAGCCACTTTTTTTACATTTAAGGAGAAAAAAACAATGACTGAAACAATTGCAAACACAAATGAAAAAAACCCTAGTAGTTGAACTAATTGAAGCTAAAGTAGCTTTAGCTAAGGCTGAAATGCAATTAGAATGGCAAAAGGCTGAACAAGCTAAAAAAACCATTCTAAACTGGAGCCAGAGCTTATGGCTCCACTGTTTGAAAAGCTTTGGCCAAGGCTCAAGCTGAGTTCGAGTCTGTAACAGCAACAAGTAGAGTCACGTTTAAGAACGTGGACTTTAAGTTCGCACCTCTCTCAGAGATTTTAGGGGCTGTACGTCCAGCTCTTAATAAGTACGGCTTGACGTTGACGCAACAAACCAAACACATTCCGTTTGGTAATGCCAATGGAATCAAAGTTGTGACGACACTACTTCATGAAAGTGGTGTCTCTTACGACATTGAGTCTGTTCCTGTATTCTATAATGTCAATGACATAAAAAATCTAGGAGCTCAGGTGACTTACCTACGTCGATACGAGGTGAAAACCTTGCTGGGTATTGAGGCTGATAGCGAAGAACTAGATATGGACAATGTGCCAAATCAATCGCAATCAACACAAGAGACTGGTAATTATGGTAATAACCATACTTATCAATCAAATGCCCAAGCGAAAACACCTCGCAAACCAACGGGTGCTCGTTATGGGAAATCAGCCAAGTCTGCGTCAGTTGCGTCTTCTTTGAGTAGTAGTGAACAGACATTACTAAGTGAGGTGACATCAGTTACTAACAAAGTTGCAAGCGAGAGTGTATCACAAGCAACTAGTGAATCTGAAGTAGCTACTCAAATGAGTGAAACAGCTACTCTAGAGCCAAAAGGGACAAAAGCAAATGTTTGTAACGATGATCAACTAATTCAAATGGTTGCTCGTGGTGAAGAAGCAGCCATGTCTCTTGGAGCTACAGAAAGCCAGTTGCTTGAGTGGTCGGAACTAGGCGAAAGCCAGGGATTGACTGTTCAACTCAAAGCCTTGTCTGATTTTGTTGCCAAACAACGTCAGCAAGCACAACAGCAATAGGTGTAGAACAAAAAGTGGTCAGGCTTTATTACGGCAACAACATAAGAGAAATGTTCATTAGTGCCATTTACCTGATTGGCTTTAAGTGAACATTAGCCAGAAGGTAGAACTATCCCTGGGTGAGAAAGAGTATGATATAATAGGAAGAGAATTATACAACATGATATTATAAAGACGAAGGTAGGAATGGATATGCAAAACATTAACGATCTTTTTGAAGCATATATCGCAGAAGAGGACTCTATTAAGAAGGAATCTTTGCTAAATATGTACAACCATGCTTTGCAACAGAAGCAAAAAGAGGTGATTAGTCGTGACTACTTTGTCAGATAAACAATCACCAGTGTTTTAGATCTTTTCCATTCAAACCGAACTTATGTCGAACAACAAGTTTGGTACACTTTCTTTAAACAGACACTTCCAGAGTTGTTGTTTATTGGGTTAGTGGCCATTCTAGACTATTTTTTCCTATGTAAGTTACTTCGAAACAAATTGGTTTTTAAACCTGTAGTTGCCGTGGTATTTCTAATCCCTATTCTTTTGATAGAAGGGATTCAACACCTTTTTCGTAGTTGAACAAAGGAAGGAGACGTCTATTATTAATATACTGTGTTTTTAGAGGGTGCCCATAAGCCCAAAAAACATAGGCAATGTATGGCGAAAGTGTGTACTTATCTAAAGAACGACGGGCATAAGGTTCGAGTAGGGTATGTTTCACTAGCGGGTCTTGAAGCTCTGGATAACAGAGGAGTCAATACAATGAGTGAAGCTGTCCCTGGAGAAAGAGTCTGGTTAATCGTTTATGATGAAGACCGTCCCTGTAAATCCTATACGAATGAAGATATTCATTACTACAAGGAATTTGTGGATTTGTTTTCGTCACGTCTGAAACGGAGACTTTACTACGAAGCCCTGCTTAACGAACTGACAGTCCTCAAAACAAGAACAGAAAAATGGTCCTAGGGGCCATTTTTTTATTTTATAAAGGAGAAAAACAATGACAAAAAGAGAAAAAGCTTTGTGGTTACAAGAGCACTACAAGAATTACTCCCTTAAATGGTACCTAGAGAATGATGCCAGATTAAATGCGATGTTTAGGAAAGCTTACCATCGCTATATGACTGACCTCAATGCACGTGCCTCGAAGGCGCAATTGTCTCATATTGAGGACCTGGGCAAACGTATGCGAGAGGTATACGAAGATGTCTACGGTACTAATTTTGATAGCGATTGCCACTTAGACCGTGCAGGGACGAATAGAAAGGTGCAAGCTATCCGCTCTATGTGGGTAGTAGCGCCAGCCTAGGAGGAGGTAGTTATGGATAGAATTATGATTTTGACCAATACGCTACCTCACGAAAGTAACATTTCGATTATCTATAAGGGTGACGTTGCTGTTGTAGTTGCAAGGGATAAACAAGAACGTTTACTCTTTAAAGTAACCACAACCGCAGCAGTCGCAATGCAACTGCAGGCAAAATGGCTTGTGGTTTAACAGGTAAAGGAGAAAAACAATGACAGAAACAATTACTAGGAGACAAGTAAGACATCCTAAAGACTTTGGTGATAGAGAGCTTTCAAAAGGACTTTCACTCACTGGATGCCTTCAGAAAAGGTCGATACCTTGTATTCTGAATTGCAAGGAGATTTTAAGAAGGTCTGTGAGTTAAGTATCGAGGAGTTAAAACATTATGGATTAACTCAGAGAGATGCTATTGCCTTTCTTTCAATGCTTGAACTTTTCAAACGTTCAGAAGGTGAGGAAGAAAAGCCAACTTGTGTCACTGGGACTGGATATTTTGCTCAAAGTATCCAAAAAGCCTATGGACATAAGAAGCAAGAGCATCTTGTAGTGTGGTACTTGGATGTGCATTATAACGTTATCGAGGAGCGAGTAGTTTTCATCGGTAGCGTTCATCGTAGTATGGCGTGTCCAAGAGAGATTTTACACTATGCAGTGAAGAATTTAGCTCGCTACGTGCTGGTAGCTCATAACCATCCCTCTGGAAGTGTATATCCTTCCAGTAATGATATTAATGTCACTGAGGCCCTTGAAGATGCTGCAAAGCTCTTTGAGATGGAGGTCTTAGACCATGTTATCGTAACGAAGGATAATTACTATTCTTTTAGAGATAACGGAAGAATGCGTTGTTTCTAGGAAAGGAGAAAAAGAATGGGAAATATTTCTGATGCCTTTGGGAAAGGTAACTATTTCCGCACCAACATTTTCAGATATTGAGGTGCTTGTGGCTACTCATAGGGTAATCAATACCAAAGCTTGGAGACCTACGACTATAGAAGGTCATCCAAGAAAAGCAGATTGTATCACAACTGAAGAAGGACTTGTCTCAGCGACACTTCCTTTTACGGCTTGTGGGAACTGGAATATTCGAGAGAATATCGATAGCTTTTTGACTAACATCTTAAAGCAAGATAGCACTCTTAGTGATATCCCAATGTCTGCCACATTTGATTATGTAGATGCAGAGTCTGGCGTAAACTTTATTTATAAAGCAACCGTTATGACTCGCAATGTCCCAGGTAAAGGGGTAACCACTGAACTCTTAACAGATGAAGATCTAGGAGATTACTCAGAGTCTTATCTAAAAGAGCTAGAGGAAGCCTATGATCAAGAGCTTGCTTTAGGCCGACTGTCTATCTAAAAATGGTGTTATAATAGGTATAAAGAAAAAGATGTAGCGAGGAGACAAAGCATGAAAGAAACCTTCTTTTGGACCTTTAGTTCAGATGCGATTTCGACCTTATCTGATTTGACGTCAGAAGGTTTTGAAGTTGATTGGACAGTAAGGAGTTCATCAGATGCTATGACCAGTGGTTTTGTGATTCAAGGGGAGATTTCTGGAATGATTGAGTTCACTCCAGAACCTAGAGATGCTTACACCTTTGTTCATAAGCTAGAGGTTCGTATGGACAAGAAAAACCAGGGGATAGCAGGGCGTTTGTTAGCACATGTTGCCCAAGATGCTTTCAATCGTGGTTTTGAGGGCTTCATGATGTGTCTTTCAAAGACTGCTCTTTTAGATTACTACGTACGTCGCTACGGTTGCAGTCGTATTGCAAATACAAACCGTGTGATGTTTCACGCACCAGCATGCCAGTTGCTTATTGACCGCTTTTTGAAGGAAGGAGTAGCCAACCATGAGGATAGTTGAACAATTTAAGGCAGACTGGAAGTCTTCAGGTTTACCGAACAAACCTTACAAGACACCAGAGGAGATTGAAATGATTAAGAATGGCAATCTTGTCTGGGCTGCGCGTGTTGAAGAAAAACTAGGGCGTAAGTTAAGCCCACGAGAACTTGATGAAATGCAGTGGTGAGCCACAACTATAAATAGTGTATCGTGTAAGATATATCGTATATCAAATATATAAGAGAAAGAGGAAGGTAGTAACCCTAGGTTACACCTTCCTCTTTTTTCTATGGAGGAGAAAAACAATGACAAAAAAACATATCTATATTTATAAAAATAAAAAAACACAGGAAGTCTTTGCAGATCTTTTTGCTAAAGACCTTCTTGAAGGCGTTACAACTTTCCCTCGGATTGATAACGCTCAATCTTATTCATTTTTGGAACTTTCTTGTCTTTATCTCAAGAGAATTCTAGAAATGAAGCAACGTAAGGTTCAAACCCTTTTCGTTGAGGGAAAACCTGAACCAGCACTTGCTTCAGCATTGTTACAAGCTCGTGATATGGGCTTGAATGTTGTCATCAAATTGAAGGCAACTGAGAGTAATAGCGAGACTCAAGAAGGGCTCAAAGAGCTTGGTTTTGACGATGTTATAATGGCGTAATTTGACTCAAGAAGGAGAAAAATAATGACAGGAATCACTCAAGGTCTCTACTATATTGAAAAAGTTCACCAATATAATAGTAATATTGCTGGCTTTCCGTCAGATCTAATCAATGACCGGATTTCATCAATTATCGATAGCAACAAGATGGATATGCAACAAAGTTTGCGATGCCGACCAGTTAAAAACGTGGTGTTGAATCGAGAGGGAGTATCTAACCTTCCTCCTATCGAAATCCCGTTTGAATCCTCACTTTATTATGAGGTTGAAGAAATCAATCCTGGACTATCGAAGTTGATTGTTAATAAAGAACATGCAGCAGCCTTTCAAGAGGCTGATATACGCATGTTGGAAACTCGCTTAACTATGTTACAGCGAGCCAAAGAATGTGGAAATTTTACGACGAGTAATTTTCCAAGTCGTTTCCCGCAGGAAGTAAGAGACGATTTAAGTCAGTTAGATCTTCTAGCTTGGGGAACAAAAGATATGCCAACATATCTTTTCTGTCTGATGGAATCGGCAGTAGACAGTTACCTAGGATTTATTCCTTGCGAGACTTGATGGAAGATGCTAACGGTACCCTTCAGCAAGGCTATGATAAAGCTATTTACTGGCTCTATAGTGGCGTCAAAGGTCAGTACGAATATTAAAGGAGAAAGATGATGACTAAATATAGTTATGTTGCGAAATTTAAGCGTAAAGATGAGACTGTCTTTACGAAAAGGTTTCTAGCTTCAGATTTGTTTGAAGCTGATGAACACGCTTTGGAGTATGCTACTAAGCGAGATATTCTCTATCTCGACTTAGGGCCTGCAGTTTAGTAGAAAGGTAAGCTACGTATTTTATACGTGGCTTTTTTAAAAGGGTTAAACAGTCTACTGGTTTTTATCGCTTGCCAAAAGCTCGTGCTCTGGTGGCATCCTTACTGAAGGAATTAAACCCGAAATAGTTGATAAAAAAGAAATAAAATGCTAACATTTAATAAAAGTGTTAGCATTATATTTCTGACGAAAGGATACTGCTATTATGAAAAATATTGAAATGATTATGGCTTCTTTTCGACAACATCAAGGATTTCTGACCTTTCAACAAGTTCTGGAAGAGAAACTACCTTACAAAATGTTGCTGAGAATGATTGATGAGGGACAAGTAGAGGTTGAAGGAAAGGGGTTATATCGCCTCCCTGATACTTATCTGGACGAATGGTTTGTGGCTCAGCAACGATTTTCAAAAGGAATTTTTTCTTTAGAAACAGCTCTTTGGTTACATGGATTATCACTAACAGTTCCTTTTGAGATGACTATGAGCTTCCCTTATGGAACCAATACAAAAAATGTTAAATCAGAAGGTATACGTCCGATAGTTCTTCGTTCTTATTACGATGAAGGAATAATTGAGCTTGAGCGACAAGTGGGGCAGAAGATTAAGGTGTATGAGCCGGAAAGGGTTTTAGCAGAGTGTTTAAGACCAGTTTATCAAGTTGATGTTCAAGTTATAGCTCCTGCATTTAAGATGTATTTTCAAAATCACAAAGTTAACTATTCAAAACTGTTTCACTATGCACAGTTATTCAAGGTGACTAATAAGTTGCAATCTTACATGGAGGTATTAACCTAATGTTTTCCAATGCAAATAGCTTTAAGGCAAAGATTAAGAATATGGCTAAGGATAGAGGCATTCCTGCCCAGCAGCTTCAGCAAAACTTCCTAATTGAACAGGTGTTGAAATTGATTGCTAAAAGTTCCTATAAGGATTCTTTCATTGTTAAAGGCGGATATCTAATAGGACAGTTGATAGGACTCGATAAGCGAACGACAATGGATTTAGATGTGACGCTTAAAGGGACTGCACTTAGCCAAGAAAATTTGATTACCATCTTCGAAGAGATTCTTTCGGATTCGGATGATGTCTTTTCATTTGAAGTAGATAAACTAGAGCCAATTCGCCAAGATGACGAATACGGGGGATTTTCTCTAAAACTCAATGCTACATTTGATACTTTAAGAGAGGTTGTTTTCATCGACATTACAACAGGTGATAAGATTACACCTAGAGAAATTACTTATTCGATGCCATCCCTATTTACAAATGAATCCATTGAGGTTTGGACTTATAATTTGGAAACTGTCCTAGCCGAAAAATTGGAAACGATCATTAGCCGAGGAGTAGCATCAACACGTCCTCGTGATCGTTATGACCTTTTTACCTTGTATCATATCAGAAAGATGAGATAGATTTCGATGTGTTGCGTAAAGCTCTGGGCAATACTGTAGAAAAACGAGGTAGTAAAGAGGCTATTGATATTTGGGAAAATCAGCTAAATAGTATTGAGACTGATGAGTATCAAAAGCAACTTTGGACACGTTATCAAAGACAATTCAAATATGCACAAGATATTTCTTTTGAGAAATCAGTTCAAATTGTTAGAGAACTCATGACAACTATTATGTAATCTAAAACGGTTCATTACCATATATTGGATAGTGAACCGTTTTTTGTCTCTAATCCTTTTGGTAAAAGGAACATTCATATCCATTCGCTCGAAGGTTGCTATCAAGCATCTTGTTAGGTGCTATAACCATTAGATTTGCTATATCTTCAAGGCTTTGGTCTTTATCACACTCAATGATGACTTCTTCATTAAGGAGTTGCTATGTATTGGTGGTAGTGTAAAATAAGTAGTGTAAACACAAAATTATTGACAGTATCCGATGATTTTAAGTTATAGAGTAGTTAGAAATGAATTAAGGATGATGGTTAAAAGTGGAAAAAGAAACGATTATATTTCAGCGTAATGAGTTTGATGATTATTATAGAAGTGTATTAAATGGTGGTAAATATGTTGATCCTGATTGTAGAGAAGACATTGATACACCCTACTATAATTTTTTAACGGAATTTCTAAGAAAAAGAGAGAGTGAAAGTAATTATAAAAATAAATATTCCTTTATTCCTCCTAAACTTGCTAAACTAACTAGTGACAATGAGAAAAAGATAACAGATAATGATAAATATAAAATTGTTGTGAAACAAAATGGTGAATTGCTGTTCAGACTTACTTCAGATCAATTTGGTTTTTCGGGAGATGAATATGTATATCAGCAATCCTATGGTCATCTCAAGTATCCTTTAGCAAGAATTAATTATTTATCTAAAAATGAATCTGTTGATGAGAGAAAGAGGATTTTAAATAAACTAATTAATTATGTAAAAAATACAAGAACGCTTGGTGGATCTTTTATCTGGCCTACGCCTAAGAAAAGTGAAGGTTTTCGAAATAGCAAATATAATATGAGTCGTGGTGTAGGTTCTTATATAGAAGATCGAGTAGATTTAACTCTTTTAGAGATTAAACATGCACTAGATGGGGAATATCATAAATCTCAACATAAAGATGATATCCTATATACTCTCTATGTTAAAAATACAGATGGCATACGAACATGGTTGGACCATTTTGAGACATTTGAGAAATTTGTTGATTATTTTATGTTTAATAATTTTATTGAAAATGGAATGCCACTTAACATCTTGACAGGTAAGGCTATTTGTGAAGAAGAAGTAAAAAAATATAAAAATAAAACATGTCAGATCAAGAATCTCAAATTAAGTGAACTGTTAGAGATGATTGAGAGATTAGAAAACATGATAATTAATAGAACACGTCTGATGGAAGAACATATAAAGGATTATATAGTAAAGAGATATAATATGGATTGAGCTCCCCCCAAAAAAGTTTTCTGACTTTTGGGGGTTATGCTTTCCGTTAGTCGCTATTTTCATGTTTTAAAAAATACATGAGGACTAAAATCAGAATTAAAGACAGAATATAAAGATATTTATGTTTTTTTATTGTTAAAGAATTAGTCTTTTAGTATAATAACAGTATCAATATAATATGTTCCATGATATCACCTCATTGAGGATTAATGGAAACGCTGTGAAATTTCAACATAGCGTGAAGCGTAGGAAATTCTCCTACGCTTTTTTTGTATGTGAAAGTGAGTTATTTGGTCTGCGTGTCTGAATTGATAACAGTAAAATGCTAAGAACGACCTGATATCCTTTAAGGCACCCAAAAAGTTAGAAAGTCTAAGAGTTTATCAAAACTAAAGATATTTATGTTTTTTATTGATAAGGAATTAGTCTTTTAGTATAATGACACTAGATAATTTGTTCCATGTTCTCACCTCATTGAGGGTTAATGGAAACGCTATGGAATTCTAACATAGCGTGAAGCGTAGGAAATTCTCCTACGCTTTTTTTGTATGTGAAAGAGAAGTGAGCCATGTTTTCGTATTTACTTTAGTAATAATATCCTGTTAAGACCGTCTGGTTGTCCCTGGTGTTTATTACATCCCTCAATAATATAAATGATACCTTAGAAATTATCTTTATAAGAATGAGAATCCAATGCTACAAACAGTTTGGATCGCTATTCATTCAAATGGTTATAGTTATAACCTTCTAAAGTGAAGCAGTTTGGTACACGCATACACTCTTTTGAAAAAAATATCTAAGATATAAAATAAAAAGCCCTTAACCTTGGTTAAGAGCAAATAAAAAGGAGAGGACTTCTTGGTACATGGGGTCTTTACAGTCTAAAACTGAAGGCAGTCCCGCACCCGAAGTCACCAAAGCAACTTCCTTTGAACGCTCTGTTACCAGACGTCCTACCGTATCCTCTCGTTATGCAAATCATAGCATAAAAGTTAGCTTTAAGTCAAGAACAACGTATAAATAACGGTCTGCTAGTGAAAGTGATTTGAAGAAAATTAATAAGTATGGCAAAGCGATTCAAGCTGCTCAATCCCTGTATGATTTTGCCAAAAAAGCAGTTTTGATCTTAATGTGTAAAATAAAAAGCCCTTAATCTTGGTTAAGAGCAAATAAAAAAGGAGAGGACTTCTTGGTACATGGGGTCTTTACGGCCTGAAGCTGAAGGCAGTCCCACACCCGAAGTCACCAAAGCAACTTCCTTTGAACGCTCTGTTACCAGACGTCCTACGGTATCCTCTCATTACGCAAATAATAGCATAAAAGTTAGCTTTAAGTCAAGAGTAACGTACAAATAACGGTCAGTTGGTGAAAATGATTTGAGCAAAATTAATAAGTAAGGACAAGAATGATACAAAATAAAGTAATGGAAAGCGTGAGAAGGTAGTGTAAAATAAGTTGTGTAAACACAAAATAATTGACAGTATATTTTTGGTTGAAAAGTCTTTACAAATATGGTAAAATAGCTTTAGAATTGATTATGTGCTCATGGGGTTATCTCACCATGACGTTTAACGCAAGGGGAAACTCTTGCGTTTTTTGTTTTGAAAGTCTGTTAAAGTTAAATAGACAAAATGTCTTTAATAAAGAGTCCCCCCCAACCCAAGATAAATGTATGATGATAGGTATGGTAAAAAATAAATGAAGCTAGGAAGTTAAGAATATGGAAATCAAAGATCACTTTGGTGTATACGGAGTCTGTCTTCAAGATGGGAAACTTCTCTGCATTGAGAAAACGAGAGGACCTTATCAACAGCGTTTTGATTTACCGGGTGGTAGTCAAGAACTCGGTGAGGGGTTGACAGAAACTCTTAAGAGAGAAGTTTTGGAAGAGACAGGATATGCGATAAGCTCTTATTCAAACCCTAGAATCTATGATGTGTTGGTTCAAGAAGAAGGGCAAGACTTCGCCGTATACCATATCATGGCCTTTTATGATATCGTACTCGATTTCGAACGCTCTCAACAATCCCTTCCTCAGGAGCTTCTTGATGGAAGCAATGATTCAGCAAATGCAATTTGGTTGAATTTGGAAGAAATTACTGCAGACAATGCTTCACCTTTAGTATTGAAGGTGAAGGCAGAGTTGCGAGGATTTCCAGAATTAGAACTGACAAGCTATAATAATTGGAAAGTAAAAGAAATAAAGGAGAAGAAATGACACCTCAAGAAATGTGGAATGCCTACAAGCAAATTAACCCCTCAATCGGAGATGAAATCGATGCTTGGGCTTTTGGAGTAGAAGCCGATCTCTTGGCAGATTTGGTGTTAAAAGGTGAAAAGACGGCAACTGCATCCGCCTATGATCTTTATGCAGTTGATAACGACCCCCTGCCACAAGAAGGGACCTTTGATGTTGTTTTAGACAGTCAAGATCAAGCTGTCTGCATTGTCGAAGTCACAAAGGTTTCTGTTCAGCCTTTCCATCAAGTGTCAGCCGACCATGCCTACAAGGAAGGTGAGGGTGATAAATCTCTGGCCTATTGGCGTCAGGTTCATGAGGAGGTTTTCACCGAGTGGATGAGCGAGGCCGGACTGACTTTTACACCTGACAGCAAGGTTGTTTTAGAAGAATTTCGTAAGGTTTATCCATTATAGAAAACCTCTCCTTCTTGGAGAGTTTTTTGATATGGATCTTATTTTCCAAAAGGGTTAAAAAATGATGTAATGTAAGCGATATTATACAGAAGCACAGGAACAGTACGACCGCAGGGCTAAACAAAAAGGTCGGAAGTCTTGTTTGAAGTTGATGAACACGCCTGAGAGTATGATACTAAGCGAGATATTCTCTATCTCGTCTTAGGGCCTGAAGTTCAGTAGAAAGTTAAGATACGTATTTAATACGTGGCTTTTTAAAAGGGGATATACCAGATGCGTTTTAATTCTAAAAGTGACAGAGATTTGGCTTTTGAACTGGCTCTTTTGAGGTACCATATCATAAAAAGAGCTATTTAAGTTTTCGAAATAACAGCTGTCATCGGCACAAGAGACAACTCTAGAAGAGTTGTATGATATAGCATTACATTGGGAATTTATCCAAACCTAAGCTAATGCTTACTGATAGTAGAAAACAAATAGGCACTTAAATTTTTTTAACTTTGAGTGATTTTTTTGTTACTTTTTGATATCTTTTACGAATAGATATATTGTAGAAAATAGGAGGTATATAAAATGATGACATATGATGAAGTAATGGAAGCGATAGAAAGAGGGTTTATCAAGGGGGATAAAATCAGTATTGTCCGACGAAATGGGAAGATCCATGATTATGTTTTGCCAGGAGAGAAAGTAGAACCTGGAGAAATAGTGACAGAAGAGGACGTAGAAACTGTACTTGAAGAGTTGAGGGAATAGGATATGAAAGAGTTTTTATTTCAAAAATAGATTGTATTATCTTTTAGTTATAATTCTATATAAAAAGAGGTGGTAGGTTATGGAAGAGGTCAAATTTTATAGTATGTTGGAATACAGGAATTAAGAGTTTAGAGGATAAGTCAAAGAAGTAGAGAGGTTTGTTATGAGATGGGCATTGAAAATTATCTTATTTCCAAATCTTTCAAGGTATATTAGAGCTTAATACTACTGTGCTTGCTACATAAGAATGATTTGTAAAGCAAGCGTTAAGCGAGATATGAGTTTGGGTCTTAATTATACCAAGTATAGAAGTTAATGTCAGCGTTTTATCTAAAACACATTTATAACATGACAAAAAATGTCATATTTACGATATAGTAGTAACTACTAGGAGTGGTAAAATAATGAAAAACAATAGATTGTTTAAAATTTTGTATTATGTACTGGAAAAAGGAAAAGTAACGGCAAATGAACTTGCGGAAAAATATGAAGTATCAATAAGGACAATTTATAGAGATATTGATGTCCTTAGCAGTGCCGGAATTCCCATCTACGCCACCCAAGGGAAAGGTGGTGGAATAGAAATAGCGGATGATTTTGTATTGAAAAAATCATTTCTTTCTGAGAACGAGCAAGAACAGATTTTGATTGCCTTAAAAGGTTTAGAACTGACAAATAAGGAGTACGAAAATGAACTTTTAACCAAATTAACCGCTTTATTTAAAACGAAAAATACTAACTGGATAGAAGTTGATTTTACAAATTGGCAACGAAGTAAATCTTATGATGAATTATTTAAAGATATAAAATCAGCAATCATCAATAAAAATATTGTTCGTTTTATATATTTTTCCAGTAATAAAAAAGAAACAAGCAGAAAAGTAAAGCCAATAAGACTCCTATTTAAAGGATGGGATTGGTATGTGTATGCATTTTGTTTGTCAAGAAATGATTTTAGATATTTTAAGTTGTCACGCATAAAAGAATTTGAAATTTTACCAAATACCTTTGAAGATGATTTTGATAGTATTGTCTTAAAAAAAGAAATCGAGTATGAGGAAACTGTATTTGTTAAAGTAAAATTTGATAGAGAAATGGCTTTTAGAGTATATGATGAAGTATCCAGTGCTATTGAAGAAGATGAAGATGGAAGTTTATATGCTACAGTAGAACTTCCCAACGATTACAATTTATATAACTATATATTTTCCTATGGAGATGTGGCAGAGGTGTTAGAACCGAAAGAAATTCGAGATAAAATTAAAAACATAATAAACATTATGGCTAAAAAATATAGAATATGACAGATGGTGTCAAGTTAACTTTTGTATAATATATTTATCAGTACAAAGGAGAATTTTGCTATGAAATATGAATGGAAAAAAGAAGAAAAATACTTATATGGAGCAAAGCAAAAAGCGGAGATAATAGATGTTCCTAATCAGAAGTTCATTATGATAAATGGAGAAGGTAATCCCAATTTAGCTGATTTTTCAGATAGAGTTTCGGCATTGTTTACATTAGCATATGGTATTAAAATGTTATTTAAAAAGACGAATATAGATGAAAATAATTCTTCTTACAAAGATTTTGCTGTATTTCCACTCGAAGGTATCTAGAGAAAAAACTCTGGAGAACAATTTGATAAAAATAAATTGAAATATGCAATTATGATTAAACAGCCAGATTTTATTACAAGAGATATTTTTGATTTAGCTATTAAGAATGTTAGAGAGAAAAAACCGAATAAATTATATGATGAAATCATTTTTGATAATGTAGAAGGTGGCAAAGCAGTACAGATTTTACATATTGGAAGTTTTGACACAGAACCATATTCATTTGAAAAACTAGAAAGTTTTATGGAAAAACATGGTCTTTTAAGAAAATTTGATTATCATACAGAAATCTATTTGAGCAACAAGAATAGAACATCAGAAGAAAACTTAAAAACCATATTGAGATATAGCGTAAAGTAGGAGGAAATATTATGCCAAGACCAAGAACAAAAGAAGATTTAATGATTGCAGCGAAAGAAAACTATGATAAGTTGAATGTATTAATTGCTAAGCTATCTGACGAAGAATTAAACACACCTTTTGACTTTTCAAGTGATGAAAAAAAGAAAGAGGCTCATTGGAAAAGAGATAAAAATCTAAGAGATATTTTGATCCATTTATATGAATGGCACCAGCTTCTTTTGAATTGGGTAAATACAAATTTAAAGGGAGTGGCAAAACCTTTTATTCCAGCTCCATATAATTGGAAAACTTATGGAGATATGAATGTAGAGTTTTGGAAAAAACATCAAAATACTTCTCTTGAAGATGCAAAAGAAATGTTTCATAAATCCCATAAAGATATTTTAGAATTAGCTGAGAGATTTACAAACGAAGAATTGTTTTCAAAAGATGTCTATAAGTGGGTAGGAGGAAGTGTACTTGGTTCGTATTTTGTAAGCACTACTTCAAGTCATTATGATTGGGCGATGAAGAAATTAAAAGCACATCAAAAAAATTGTAAGAAAAAATAAGCAGATATGGAGATGATAGAATGTCTGATTTTGAAAAATATAAACTTGGAAAAATGACGAAAGTTAAGTTTGTAGAAAGTAAGAAAGAGGAGAAGTGAGAACATGATATCACCTGAATTCAACAGTCAGCAAAAATTGAGATTGAAGTAGTGATACATTAATTAGTGTCTCTACTTTTTTTAATTATGGAAGTGTTTTCGTGGTATAATATGGAAGAAGTGTAGTTTCATTATATTGAGACAAATTTTAAGAAATGAGAGTTCATCATGCGTAATGATATTCAACCAAGTCTACAAACAGTAGAACAATATTTTTCTAAATCTGAATTTTATATTCCTAGCTACCAGAGACCATATGCGTGGCAGGTGGCACAATGTGATCAGTTAATTGAAGATATCAATCAGCATATGGAAAACTTCGATAAAGATTCACAGGACAATTACTTCTTTGGAGCAGTACTGATTGCCCAAGAATCTGGTGAGGACCATGATGTTACACTAATTGATGGTCAACAAAGAACAACTACCTTTATGTTGTTATTAAAAGCGTTGTTACTTAAATTGAGAGTGAATTAGCTATCCAACCTCAAGACGATGCAGATGGTAAACGACTTATTAAGAGACTGAACGGACTAAAAGAACAAATTGCATCATTGCTGTTTAATATGTCTGAGGATGAACTAGATGATTTTGTTGATGGGCTATCATTCCCAACTGTTGAAATGATAAAGTACATTAATGATTCCATCTCAGAAAAATACGCTTTTGACATGCAGGCTATTCTACTTGGACGCAATTTTGAAGAAATAAAACAGAGTGTTCATCAAATATACCGTCGCCAAAAAGATAATCGCTATACGAACTTCTACAAAAATTTCCGATATTTTTATAATACTTGCAAAGAATTGAGTGTTATTAATTGCATTAATTTTGCTAATCATTTCATAAAAAATTGCCAAGTCATCACCATTACAAGTTTTAATACTGACCAAGCTATTAATATTTTTAACTCTTTAAATGGTACTGGTGTACCATTGACTCCAATTGAAGTCATTGTTTCCAAAACGACTGCTAGTGCTGCAGATAGAAAAACATTTGAAAATAATTGGCAGGAGATAGTAGAATGGGCTGACAAGTCAAATCTTGATTTGAATACGTTGATGACACATTATATTTTCACTAAGCTATCGCAACAAAATGGTACAGACAGATGGAATCCCGGAATTCGTGCATTCTTTAATAAGAATAAGGAACTTCTTAATGATGATGTTGTCTTTACAGATGATTTGAAAAAGATACTCAATACTTATTTGCTTACATCAGAAACATCGATTGGTAGAGTAGTCAGTCAGCTTAATGGTAATTTAAGGCCATTTGTGAGTAGCTATCTATTTTTCCGAGATGATAAGAGATATATAGAGTACCTGATGCGAATTGGTATCTTAATTGAATTATCAGAGTTATCATACAGTCATAGATTATTCAAACGCTTTCTTGAGGAAATCAATTTGTTGTATAGTCAAGTCGATACATTTTCAACAGAGTCATTAATTGATAAGGTTCGAGAGCATATACGTTTGAATTTTGAATATGAAAATGTTAAACAAACACTTTTAGAGAGTGGAGTCTCAAATGCTCTTATTTATGTGAATGAGTACCTATTTGCAACCGAACATGGTATAAATCTAAAGCTTGACGGAAATATAGACATCGAACATATTATGCCAAAAAGTGGGATTAACAGAGAGCACATCATGCATGATATAGGTGTCGATGATCCGGATGAATTTCGTGAATATGCTGAGAAGTTAGGAAACAAAATTTTACTTGAAGCAGAAATAAATCGTGGTATTGGAGATGCCTGGTTTAGAACTAAGAAGGAAAATCATATCTCTAAAGGTAATGGATATATTGGTAGTAAGTTTCCAATAGCTCAGTCTCTCGTGACGTATACCAAAGATACTTGGACTAAAGAGGATATTGATTTAGCCACAGAGAAAGCAGCAAAACGAATAGCAGACTTTGTTTTTGAGCTATAATTTTTAGTTCTAGTTATCCGAGAAAAGGATAATATTATTGTGTCAATAAAGTGATTACTTATTTGGTTAGATAATATACTATCAAAATGTGTATAAGGTATTGACAGAAATCCAGATATTATAGGAGTAGAGTTGTTCAATTTTTATGTAATATTTGGAGAACCAGTTTTATAGGAATGAACTTTTCATGGTGCAATCAATAATTATTTATTGCTATAAGATAAGCAAGAAGAGTTTTATCATATTAGATATTGAAAAAATAATTGAACAAATTAAGGGGAATCTTCTAAATCTAGGGGTTATCTTAAATGACTAACATAACATTTTCACAAGTTCAAAAGAGTTTTCACAAGAAGTTGGTGTTAGACATTCCTGATTTTCAAGCGGATTCAGGTGAAATCTTCTCCATCGTTGGTGGCAATGGTGCCGGTAAATCGACTTTTATCAAGCTCTTGGCAGGGATTTTTTTGCAGGATAAGGGCGAGGTTCGTGTCTATGGCGTTTCTAATCGCTCCAAGAAAATCTACTCGCTGGTCAAGTTTGTCTTGGAGAGCGGGCAGGGGTTGTACAGTTATTTGACAGCTATGGAAAATCTCCAATATTTTCTAGGCTTGAATGGGATTGCCTTGTCTCATATCAAGGCAGAGGTGGATATCTTGTGTGACCAGCTGGCGTTTACCCCTTATAAGGACACGCTGGTTTCAGAACTGTCCCAGGGCAACCGTCAGAAATTGACCTTAATCTTAGCTTTAGTACAGAAACCGAAAGTACTCTGTTTGGATGAGCCGACTAATGGGCTAGATTTGCTGGCAAAAAAACAGCTGATGACTCTTTTGCAGGATTATGCTCGTTATCATCAAGCAAGTATTTTCATCACCAGTCATGACGCTAGTTTTATCGAGAAGGTCAGCACTCGGGTGGTGGTAATTCAGGAGGGGCGGCTTTATCGTGAAGGAACCTTTGAGGAGATTTTTGGTAATGTCCACCAGCATGAAGTCTATCACTTGCTTCTAGATAAGAGTGCAGAAAGTGTACTGAGACAAAGCTTTTCTGAGCTGGACTACAAGGTGCTTGATGATGGGATTTCGGTAGAGACCAGAAATCCAGACCTTTATCGGCTATTGCTAGAAGAAACGGAAGTCTTGCAGTTCACCCGAGAATCTGCCTCTTTGGAAGATTTGCTGTATGAGGTGCTCAAATGATGCTATCAGCGATTGGGCGAGAGTTTAGTCGTCAACTCAGCGAATACAAACAGTTCAAAGTCAATCTTCTCTTTGCCAACCTGGGAATTTTCTTTCTAGTTACGGGTTTTCTGACCTATTTTGACAGCCAGCAAGATACTTTTGAGTTGTTTATCTTGCTTTTTACTTGGTATTTTTCTAGCCACAGTATCACCCATCCAACCTATTTTATCGAGGATGAGATTGCAGACCGCACCATTATCAACGTGATTCAGAGTCGGCGGAGCATCTTTGGCATGCTTTTTATCAAAATTATCGTACAGATTTTGTTGGACTTGGTCAAGGGCATTCCTTTGTTTTGCTTAGTTGCCTTGGTTCAGCAGATTGCCTTTCCTACTGACTGGGTCGATACTTTTGTTACCTTTCTTCTGTCCTTTGTGGCCATTGTATCCCTTTATGGTCTGGGCTTTCTCTTTGCCAGTTTTTCCTTTGTCTTTACAAAAATTTCCAGTATTACTAGCCTCCTTGCTTACGGGATTCTCTTTTTGGTTGGTTTTGAGGAGCAATCGAGTCATTTGATTGCTACTTTATCTTGTTTCTTGCCTTTTCATCTCTTGGTGAGTTTTATCAGACAGCCAAGTTGGTTCGTTCTTTTATTATTACTGGGCTACGGTTTGTTTTACTGGCTCTTGGGCTACTTGTGCTTTCAAACTTGTTTGACCTATGCCAAAAAGAAGGGAAGTTTGTTCCATGTATAATGAAGTGAAGCGATTTTATCTCTTTCGCAAGAGACGCTGGGCGGATACCCTGTTTGACACCCTCTACCACGTCATTTTCATTCTTGGTTTTTATAGCCTTTTGAGGGGAAATTCTGACTTTCAGTTGACCTATTTCTATTATTATTTCATCTTGACCCATGTGGTTTCCTTGGGAAATGAAGAGTTGGAGTATGAGATTCGGTCGGGGCAATCTTTTGGCATTCAGTATGCTTTGCAATCAGTGTATAGAATTTACCTGCAACGAGCTATGGTTTACTTTGTTTGGTTGTCTTTGATTTTCTGGATTGCTCTGCTTTTGATTCATCAGGGTTTACCAACTCACTTTTCTTTTAAGGTCATCAGTTTCCAAGGACTGCTCGTGGTACTGATTGGTTTCCTTGATTTTCCTCGGCTATTATCTTGTCATGATTCGACTGACCATCCGCTTCCAACGGATTTCAGTCTTGGTAGATTTTCTAAACACCGTGCTTTTATTCTACTCCGGACTCGTCTTTCCAGTGGTGAGTTTTGGGAATTTGAAGAAATTATTTGATGGGATTATAAGAAATTAAGGATTCTTTTTCAATGCAGAATCCTTTTTCTATTAAATCTTTTTTTAATTCCTATCCTCTGAGACAGTGAAGGTGATATACTCCCACTTACAGTGGACAGTGAAAATACTATAATTCACTAGAAGTGAATTGCCACCCAAAAGAAGTCCAAAATCTGTTGAAAAAACTAAGAGTAGTTTCAACTCTATCTAAACGAAGAGAAGTCTGTGATTATTTTGCTAGAAGATTTAAGATTGGTCAAACAACCATTAGATAATGGATCCGTAAGCATAAGAAAGATGGTGTTTTTTTATTTAAATAGACCATTCATTCTGATAAGGCAGTTTGCTTTCCGTTAAATCTAGTTGATAGCATTTACGAAACTTGGTTGAAAAATATAAAAAAGTGAAATAAAGTGTCCTCTGAGCTTCGAATACAAGACCTATTATGATATACTTATATCAGGGTTAAGGAATGAGGTTTCTCCCCTCGCCTTAACCCGACCATTGTTGTTGTAAGGTTAGACGAGATTTCTCCTCTCGCATCTAACATAATCTATTAAGTTCTATTAGTTATGAATCAGGGACCTCCCCAAAGCATAACTATCCTTTCTGTTTTTAGTGTTATGAGGTATCTCCCCTCGCTGTTAAACTAAAAATAGTCATTGTTTTTCTTCTCCAGAGAAATTTCTCTTGGGAAGAGAGGTAGTCCATTGAGGGCTGCCTCTTTTTTTGTTGTCAACGAAACTTATTTAAAATAGAAAAAAACCATTGGAACAACAGGGAGTCCCAATGGTTACAACAACAATATTTTCAAAAAACAATGACGTTTCAAGAAAAAGAAGATATGGAGAAGAAGGAGAAAAGTAACCTCTCCATAAAATTCCCCGAAGGGAAAAACAATGACTGTGTTTAGGAATACTCCTAAGCACATTTTTAGTATAGCTTATTAAAGAGGGTATTTCAATGCTAGGAAACCAGAATAAGCTCAAAAGTCAACCTATGTCACTAGGTTGCGACACCAATATAAAATAGCCTATCATGGCTTCATGGTAGAATTTAAAGATTATGAAAATACACAAGGGCTCGAAGAGCTAGAAGGTTGGCGATATTTACCGATTAGAGCAGCAAATAGGATCAAGTCCTTCTGGGAGAGCAACAGCATTCTCTCTTACTTGAGGCGACATCGGTTAAAACGAACGATGATCATTAGTTATGCATTACTGGGAACAATGGTCTGGACAGCTACAACTGCTTATTTCTCTCCAACCCGAGTTACTTACTTAGAGTCACAACTGCAGGCAACACAATCATTTGGTAATGGCCTTGGAAGTATCACAGCAACCTCTATGACTTACTCCTCTTCAAATGGCTTAGTCGTTATGGAGTTGACAACATCAGATGCTACTAGTGCTATCAAAAAAGGGATTAATACTGACAATCTTGATTGGCAGGTTTTCTTGCCAAGTAGTGTTAAGAATCCTGAAGCAGTGACCTTAGAAGTCATTCCGTTAACCGGAGATAAGGTGTATCTAGTCATGCGTAATGTGCCTTCAGATTATACGCTCATGGTTATTCGTGCGACAAATAAGACACCGAACTCAAACAGTCTCAAGATTGACGTTCAAGAATACAATGACTACTTATCATCAAGTTCTAATGACGCTTCGGTTTCTAAGCAGAATAAACAAAAAGATAAGGAAGGTAATAAGAACTACGTTGATTTCTTTGTAACTCCTCAAAATGAACTCTTCAAAAACAAATATGTCAAGAATTTATCTCGTGAGAAGTTTGCCCTCAATATTTGAAGAGGAGTTGAAATATCAAAAAGATCAACGAAAAGAACTCTTGGCTTCTGCAAAAACACTTGATGACAGTATTAAGGAAGATACTAAGACATTGGAGCAGTTGAAACGTGAGTCAGAATACTTGGTCGGTAACGAGTTAACCGGTAAGCAGAGTGATATGGAAGCTATCGAGAAAAGTATGGACTCTAAAGAGAAAGACGGAGCGAAAGCGCGTGAAAATGCTGCTTATGTTCAGACAATCATTGAACAGATTGAAAAGAATATCAAAGCAGTTAAGAAAGGGACCTACAAGTTTAATTCACCAGTACGATCAGTAAAACAAGATATTGGGGAATAAATATAAAAAGGAAAGAAAGGACTTTATTAACGATTATGACAATTGACGAACAACGCTATTTACTTAACCAGGACTGCCTATTGATGAAATATCAGCGAGGTAATGCTATGAATGAACCCCTTCAAATTTTTAGAGGGAAATGGGCAGACGGTTTAGAACGCCTACATCAAATCATTGATAAAGAAGTTGGTTGGAAGAACTTTCGTAGTTTTGTCTCAAGTAACGTACATCATGACTCTGAAACATCTATTGAGGTAGTCAAGAAACACTTGAACCAATGCCGTATTGAATGTACGGACCTTTTGGATATTGATTTTGGAGAGAAAGGTTCTATTTGTATTCAGAGGAATCAAGTAGAGCTTTTGACAGAGAAATTCCGTTATTTCCTTTATTTTGAAAGTAATATTCAACCAATGATGGATATTGACTTCTAGGAGGTACTGGATGAATCAAGAAGAAAATCAACAACAAGAGGGGAACTGGGGGCTGCCTCGTGGTCTTTACACGCAGGTAAAGTACTACGGTGTTCCGCTAATGAAAGCCTTTATTATAGTAGGGAGTTTTGTTTTTCCGCTACAATTCAGGGATATATTTTTCCCTAGAGGGCAGGAGTTGAAGTTCCTAATCAATTTAATCTGTACAATGACTTTAACGATTTATTGGATGATTCCGTCTTCGTCTGGTGGAAATAAGTTCTGGGAATTTATTCATGCACACCGTCGGACAAAGAAACGTTATTATCCGATTGATAAGAACTGTTATCCAGAGTTGAGAGATGATGGCTCAAAAAACCGTCGCTACTTAATGGATAAGGCTGCAGAACGTTTAGGAAGGAAGTATAAATAGATGAAGGAGAGGACTAACCATAATCTTAGTAAGACTCCTTATATTGATAAATACACAACAGACCTTACTGAGAAAATCAGACCCAAGCGTCAAGATTTTGTGGCTTGGGGTAGACAGGATGAAATCAGACAAGTCTTTATCTCACTGAATCGATTAGAGAAAAACTCGCCTGTTCTGATTGGTGAAGCTGGTGTAGGTAAAACAGCTATTGTAGAGGGAATTTGTGCGGATATTCTTAACAATAAAAGCCCACGTCCCAACACGTTTCCGAGGTAAGCAGGTTAAGCAACTAGAATTATCTGCTATCCAAGGGAAAGAATTTGACCATACTGGTAAAGAGGTGAACATCATTGCTAAAATGGACGGGTTGATTAAAGAGTTTATGGCTCATAAAGATGAGTTTATCCTCTTTATTGATGAAGTGCATACCATTATGGGAACTGGGGTTGAGGGAAGTGCTCTTGACGTCGCTAATAGCTTGAAACCAGCCTTATCTCGTGGGGAAATCTATCTTATATCAGCTACCACAGCTGATGAGTTTATGATTATTGAACGAGATCCCTGCAATGGAACGACGTCTACAACCAGTTTACGTTGATGAACTGGACAAAGAGGCATCTATTTTGGTCTTAAAAAAACGTCGACCAAAGTACAAACGAGAACTTGACATTGAGATTCCTAATGATGTCATTAAGGCGGCAGTGGAATTATCTATTCGTTATATTACGGATAAAATGCTTCCAGATAAAGCTATTGATATTATTGATGAAGCTTCAGCGACTGCAAATATAGATGGAAAATCAGAGATTACCTTAAGAGATATTGCGAGTGTCATTCACCGTAAAAAAGGTATTCCAATGGAAAGTCTACTACGCACGTCTTCAACTCCAGTGGATTTTGCGGAAGGGATGCGTGCTGTTGTTAAGGGGCAAGATCATGTGATTCGAACCATAGCACGCCTTATGTATAAGGGAATCCAGGGAGGACAGAACAAGCGAAGACCTCTTGGAACTCTTCTTCTACTTGGAACAACTGGTACAGGTAAAACTGAATTGGCGAAACAAGCAGCCAAACAACTGTTTGGTAGTGAAGAAGCGATGATTCGGCTGGATATGTCAGAATACATGACAGATAATGCCGTTGTTCGTCTTATAGGAAATGACGAACGAAAAGGTGACTTAACGGAAAAAATTAAGAAGAATCCCTACTCGTTAGTACTATTGGACGAGTTAGAAAAGGCTCATCCAGATGTCTGGGCTTTGTATTTGCAAATGCTTGATGATGGACATTTGACTGATGGACGTGGACGAAAAATCAATTTTAAGAATACGTTCATCATTGCAACATCAAACGTGGGTCATAAGCGAATCAAAGATAAATATATCACCTCTGGTCAAACTTTTACAGAAATGAACAAGACTGACTATAAAGAGTTCATGAAGGACATGAGAGACGAGTTAATCAAGATCTTTAAACGTCCTGAATTTATCAACCGTTGGAAAATTGAAGTGACTAATATCTTGACGAAACAAACCATTGATAAGATTGTCTATTCAAAAATGGCAGTGCATGAGAGTAGTTGGTTTAAAGAGCATCATATCCTTATTAATTATGAGGATGTTAAGGATGGTAACCAAACTATCGATGGCAAAAAATACTTCTATGAATATCTCAGTAGTGTCGGTGTTAGTCCAGAAGATGGAGCAAGGCCTTTAGAGAGAACTATTGATGAAGTGTTAACTGATGAAATCTTTGAGCAATTGTATTTCCTTGGGCGAAAGCCAAAAGATTACTTTATGGTTGATGTGTCTTTATCTGGACATGCACCAGGAACGTTTGCGTATGGTAACTCAGGTAGAAAGACCGTTCAAGATAGGCGTCAGACACATATTAGTGTCAAACGGATACCTCCAGAGGAGTATGGTAACTATTTGCTTACTTCTTAAGGGGTGTCACTAGGTTGTGACTCGTAGGTGGAATATTGTAGACTACAGATATTAAATTTTTAAGGAGGCTGTTTTGAAAGAAAACACATTTTTGAACAACGTGAAGACAAAGGCATCAACACTAGGAATGACTGCTTTATTGACGTTAAACTCTGTATCACTTGCTTTTGCGGAGCAAACTGGAGGAAATGGGACTGTTAACCCAGCTAATGAAGCTAATAATTCAATTAATAACTTTTCAGATATGCTACGTCTCTTATTCCCGGGGATAGCAATACTAAGTGGTTTAGGAGCATGTATCTTGATGATGATGGGTGATAAGAAACGAACGGTGGCCCTTGACCGACTCATGTGGATTGCAATCGCACTATGTGCTGGCTCAGCACTTGTTTCATTTGTTGATTATCTTTGGCAACCCAAATAAATCTTTAAGAGGTATACTTTATGGAAAAAGAATTACTTACCATAAAGGGGAATCGCAAGGTATTGTTTCCCGATGCCTTGTTTCTTTATATTGAGTGGAAAGGAAAAGCAAATCCTAAAAAGGATGAAGAGTTAGCGGATATCATTGATGACTTAGATACTGAATATTTCCCTAGTAATAAAAAGGAAAGTATCGCTCAAAGTCTACCATTTCTAACTTTTAAACAAGCAGAATTACTTTTTCGAGAAATCAAAAAGCGTTATTCTGAATTTACCTTAAAAGGAATTGCCCTTGCTAGTCAACCGATGGAACAAAATGGTCGTGTCACACGACCAACTACGGGAGTCCCTAGTATTGAAGGACAACCTCAGATTACCCCTTTTGTTATTACGAAAGATTATAAGGAACTCGTTACCCCACTCATCGAAGAAGCACACCGTGATAAACGGTTTGAGAAAACAACATATGAAGGTATCTCCAACTTTTTCAGTGGTCCAATGGGGTTACTTCCATGTTATGCTGAAAGTTTAGGCTTGTCTCTTGTTGATATGCCACCTTATCCAAAACCAGGAACGATTGAAGGAGAACTTCCAAATCGTCTTATGTCGAATAAGGATAAGCATAAACAGTCAGTTGCTGGAGCCAAGAAACGGAAGGAGAAAACAGGCAGAGTGTATGAAGATGAAGAAGTAGGACCACCAAGTAAGTTGCCATTGATTTTGGCTATTGTCTCTTGTACGTTGTCGGTGTTCTTATTGTTGATGCTAATGGTCTACAATAGCAATTTCACGCGCGTCAAGAAAGAACTTGTGGCCACAACAGATAAAGTTGAGCGTCTTATAATGATACAAGATCATGAACATGAGATTGATGTTATGGCTCGCTATTTCTTGTCATACTATTATTCAGGAGACAAGGATAAGCTTAAGGCTTACTTGGATAATAACGACGCTAAATTTACTAACCCAGAGGTAGCGACTGTTTCTAGCACAATGTTGGAGAAAGTTGACCTTGTTAAGAATGAGAAAGATACCTATGAGGTTACATACGTTGTTGGTACAACGGATGAGGCTCAAAAAACGACAGTCCGTCGTGTTACTTTCAATGTTAAGAAAAAACCATCAGCTACTCAAGGTTGGGTAGTTACATCTGAACCGACAACAACAGCATTTGCAACTCCAACATCTCCTTCTACTGAAACTTCAGCTGAAAACACTGAAAACAAGGAGGGATAACCTATGGGTGCAGAAGCAACAATTGAGATTGAACAAGGGAAGGTCTGGCCATCCCTATCAGATATGATCTCTCAATCGAAAGATTGGCCTAATGAAGTTGGTTCTAAAGGTTGGGGAGGTGACAAAGATAAAGAGCTATTATTGGCATCCTTTTATGCACAGTGGGACCAATACCTCCACCCAACAACTGGGGTATTTATAGCTTTTGGCTTTATTCCCGAGATGCTTTCAAAAGGTATCTATAGTTTTAGTTATGCGATTGAGAAAGCCTACCTCAACATGTTTAAGTTGTTCGGGATGTTTGATTATATTAGTCAATCCGATAGCTTTGTTGGTCAAGTTTATAAGTGGCTTCAAATCGTTGGGATTTCATTATTTGTTCTGGTAACGCTCATTCGTCTTATAATGGCAATGGCAGGAGCACCTTTCAGGTATCGAGAATTCTTCAATCATATGATTCTGGTAACTTTCTCTGTTGCTTCACTTCCAGTGTTTGCTTCAAAATTTGGTAGTGCCATAGCGAAGGATACCGTAGGACTAGCCTATTATGACATAACTGGCAGTGGTCAGAGTGTTTCGCTTTCTGTAACCCCATTTCGGAGTAATACGGTGGACCTCGAAATGCTGTATGCAATGGATTTTGATACAGATAAGTTAGGGTATAATGAAGATACTCATTTTATAGCGGGGGATAAAAACTGGAATACCATTTCAGATGGTAATATTTGGTTCACCAATTTTACTGAAACTTATGGCCCAACCAATAAAGCCATGTTGCAGTATTATTCTGGACGTGAAGGACGAGTATCGTCGCTACCTAAGATGTTAGGAATACGAGAAGACGGTTCGGTTGATTGGTGGCAACAGGTTAAAAATAGTGCTGCGATGTCTAACCCAGTAACAGCCCTTCTTCAAACCAGTAAACTGTTCTTTACTGGTTGGAAAGAGCAAAAAGACTTGAAGGAGGACCAGGCAAATTCACCTTATAATGGTTTCTCTGATGTAATGAGATCTACGCTCAACACCATTCGTTATGCAGATGGTAAGATAGCTTATGCACGAGTCACTACGTCAAAATCAGGTTATTTCCTTGGTTTTGATAATACAGCTTTTTTGCCGACTTACGCTCGCTATAAGGTTGACTGGATAGCACTGATAACTCAGCAAATCATCATTTTACTTCTACTCATTGGATTACTAGTGACTACGGTACGAGTGATTTTCAAAACGCTTATAACAGTAATTATCTCACCAATTGTTTCTTATGCAGCAGTTGGAAATAGTATGAGAATCTTGGAAGTTTGGCAGGAAGTTATGACAGGAATTGCTGCCATCTGGTTCCAACTATTATTCGTCAAAGTAGCTCAATGGTTCTTAATTACTTATAGCGAAGTGAAACTCAATCTAGGTTCGGGAGCGTCTGCTGCTAAGAAAACTCTAGGTGGAAGTTTCTATGATGGACTAGATCCATTCCAACATGCCATTGCGACGATTGCTGTTTACCTTGGTGTTTATCTTGCAGTTTCTCAAGGTTCAAAAGTTTTGGAACGCTGGATAGGTATTGATACTAACCTTTCAAGTGGAACTAAGGCTGGAGTTGCTACAATGGCTGTTGGTGCGATGGCTGCTAATAAAATGGGTGGCGGTGCTAGAAACTTCGCTGTTGGTAGGTATAATCCAACTACTGGCAGACGAAATCAAAGTGGGTTTAACCGTCTCAGAAATAGTGTTAGTAGTGGAACCAGAGTTGGTGTAAAGGACTTAAGAGTGCCGGAAGCGTGGTAGGGTCGACCACAAATGATATCAGACGAGGTGCTATGTCGGCTGCAGGTGCTACTGCAGGTGCTGTAGCTGGAACTTGGAATGCATTTTCTGATACGACAGATCAGGACCTTACTGCTTTTCAAGTAGCAAGAAGAGCGGTAGGGGTAACCGGAAGGAAACTATCAACTAGCACTAAAAATACGTTTAATAGTGCTATAAGTGGCGCAAAAGAAGTAATGACTTCCGGTAAGGGGGTTGTTGGGACAGAATTCAGGAATGTAGGTCAAGCAATTAAGAAGGACTTCTCAAGTAGTTTCGGAGAACGTTATACTAGTACTAGAGATAATGTCAATGATAGTATCTTGAATTATAATAGAGCAGAGAATAATGGTGCCGGAAGGGTAACGCCTAAAGGGAGTACGTCAAGTATTATTTCCCCTACTCAGAGATTATCAAAGAAGAATAGCTTAGATAGTGACAGTCGATTCCAGAAGTTTGATGCTGGAGAAGATGGAGAATTGTGATAACTAGTTTACAAAGTTTCGCTACAGTCTTGTAAGTTAAGATTCTTAGTCTATGTTGAGTATTGTAATTGCTATCTTTGTTCGGAGTATCAGACGACTACACTGTAAAGAAATGATAGAACGCCTATTCAGAACAGCCAAAAAATAAAAAGACAAACATCAAAAGAATGTTTGTCTTTACTTTAATCCTGTATGAGAAAGGATGGTTTTGACTTATAAACACCAACAGGGACATATTACGTATGTTCGTATAGAATTAGTTTAAGAGGTAAGACAGTACTGAAAGGTAGTACAGTAACTCACAATTTAATCAGTATTCTGATAAATAATTCTTTTAACTTTCCTATTGATTCTTAGCCAATGTTTAATTCCTTTCGTTTGTTGGTGACATAAGTTTTTAAATCAATTACATCTTGAACAGTAGGCTCATAATTTTCAATCATTGAAGATCCGATAGCATACCAAACGGTATCAAAATCTGAATAATTATCAAAAGAAATTCCTAAAATTGTTAATTCTTCTTCATTTACATCAAAAGTCATGGCATACCTCCTTGTATATCAATATCATTGTACCATAAACCCTTTATATTTACATGAAAGATGGAGATAGTTATGATTGATTGAACTGTTGATAGGATATTTTCTTCATAAAAAACACCCTCAAAAATTAATTTTTTCTGTCTAACTTTTGGGGTACAGTTCAATCTGCTTGAGTTTTTACACATAATTATTGATAGCATCAAAACAAGGCTTGCATAACCTTGGGAATATTTGACAGCACCTTCATTAATTCCAGTCGGTAGTTATATTCTATAACATTTTACTTGTTTAATTGGAGCTGAGAGAAATTTGGTATCGTAAAAACGCTCACTAATTAAATAGTAGAGTCCTCTTATATACAAGATATGTGCCTTCTTGGATAGTTATCTGAAAGTATGATGATAAAGTGGTTGGTCATAAATTATTGATGATTCATGTGACAATCAGAAAAAGCCATTAGATTCATGACATTATAACTTTACCAATATTATGATAGAAATTTGATAACTGTATTGAGAAATATTTAATTGAAAATTCTAAAAATAAGGTATTAAAAAAGTAATTATGGTACAATATAAAAGAAAATCGTTTTTATCTTTTATATCGAATTTTTGCTGTTACTCACTAATTTGTGTGTTACTTATAGTATTATAGGAGTAATGATGAATAAGATTTTAGCCATTGATGATGACGAAGAAATTCTAAAACTTATAAAGACAGCTTTAGAGATTGAGAATTATCAAGTCACAACTTTACAAGAAATACAAGTACCAATAGTTTTTGATAAATTTAAGGGGTATGATTTAATTCTATTAGATATTCTGATGCCTAATATAAATGGAATAGAATTTTGTTATAAAATTCGTGAAGAGGTATGCTCTCCAATTATTTTTGTTAGTGCCTTATCTCATGACGATGAAATTATCCAAGCTTTAACCGTAGGAGGAGATGATTTTATTGTTAAACCGTTTAGTTTGAAACAATTTATAGCTAAGGTTAATTCTCATTTGAAGAGAGAAGAAAGAGCAAGGTTAAAGATTGAAAGAGATAAAAGGAGCTTTCCTCCTCTAGAAATTTATCTAGAGGAACGTATGCTATACATCGATAAGATCCCTTTAACTTTAACTTCTAGGGAATATGATATTTTGGAATTATTATCTCGTTATCCCCATAAAGTATTTACAAAAGAAGAGATATATGAACAGGTCTATGACGAGGATGCGTCAGCATTATTTCACTCCATTTCAGAGTATATTTATCAAATTAGAATGAGATTTGCAAGCTTTGGAATTAATCCAATAAAAACAGTACGTGGGATTGGTTATAAGTGGGATGTCTAAAAAATATTCAATAAAAAAAAGAGTATGGTTAGTAGTTTTTGAAGTTTGTGCTGGTTTTTTTATTACAATTCTAATAATCTATATAATTTCATTTTCTTTCTTAAGGCTAAACATAGTGACGTCCCATAATATTGGAGAGGAATATCATTTTGAAGATAAAAAAACAATAAAACAACTGACAAACTATGCGGAATCTTTGGGACTAGATTATGTTATTTTAGATAATAAGGTAAATAAAATCATTAAGGGGAAATACATACCTAAAGAATTTTCTTTATTCAGAAAAGTTGTAGAAGAAAAAGATAACTTAATTTTGGACACAGTGCATTATGACTTCTATAACAATGTTGATTATAGTATTGTTATTAGATATAATGAGATGCCAGAATTTTCTAATCCTAAGTTTAGGGATGTTCCATATAATATGTTGACTTTTTATTTTCTAGGGTTAGGAATAATAACTAGTATTGTGGTTGCTTCAACAAGGTTTGTGAAAGAAATTTCTTCGAATTTTAAAGAAATAAAGAAAATAGCAAATAAAATGGGGATAGATAGATTATCTAAACAAGAAAACTTTTCTAAAATAACGGAATTTGATGATATCCTGGCAACCCTATATACAAAGGGAGATGGTTTGAAAAATTTGATTGATCGAGAAAAATTAGAGAAACAAGATTTATCATTTCAAATATCTGCTCTCTCTCATGATATAAAGACACCTTTAACTGTTTTAAAAGGGAACCTTGAGTTATTAGAATTAACGTCCTTAACAACTAGTCAACAAAGTTATGTTCTTTCAATGGATAATAGTATTTCTGTTTTTGAGAGCTATTTCGACTCATTGATTTCCTATACTCGGATGCTTTCAGAAGATAGAGGAGCAAAGTTGATAGTTGTTGAAGAACTGCTAAGTGAGTTACATTTTGAGGTTGATGATCTTTTGAATATAAACGATGTTGAATTTTCTATTGGGAATCACCTTGTAAGCAGTTCTTTTTATGGAGAAGAAGAAAATTTGATACGGGCAATATCTAATCTTCTAGTTAATGCAATTAGATTTACACCCTTTTCAAATAAGAAAATAGAGGTCATATTATCTGAATCGGAAACTCTCATTTATTTTGAAGTATGGAACAATGGTCCCCAGTTTAATGATAGTACTTTGAAAAATGGCACTAAATTGTTTTACACAGAAGATAATAGTAGAGGAAATAAGCATTACGGAATTGGATTAGCTTTTGTTAATGGTGTTGCTATTAAGCATGGAGGGCACCTTCAGTTGGTAAACCCAGCAAGAGGGGGAGCAAGTGCAATTTTATCCATTAAGAAGAAATAGATATAATTTAAAGTATTTGGACAGAAAATTGTAAGAAATTTTCTGTCCAAATGCTTTTTTTCTGAACAGATTCTGAACTTAAGATGAAATAATGACATCGTAAATATATCGGACATATAAATAAGAGAGGAAATATAAGATGAAAAATACAATCAAAGATTTCGACCTAGATTTAAAGACAACTAAAAATAACTCTGATGAACCACTTGTGGGTAGTCGCTATCTTTGCACACCGGGTTCTTGTTGGAAATTAGTTTGTTTTACAACAACTGTTAAATAATTTAATTAATATAATTACTGTAGTTTTAGATAATCCGATATGTTTATAAATTTAGAGGAGTAGACTGTTTTTAGTTTGCTCCTTTATTGGTAGATAAGGAAGTTATATATGATTAAAAATCAACTGAAGAACTTAATGAAAACAATCAATCTTGTAAAAGAGGCAGGATTTTCATTGTTGTTGCTCTCGATTGGTATTAGTATAATTCAAGGAATCTTACCAATTGTTAGTATGCTATTGGTGCAAAATATGTTAAATATTATTACTAGTAGTATTGAACGTTTTCAAACATTGATGATTACTTTTATATTTTTTGTTGCTTTAACATTATTGACTACCATAGTTGGAGAAGTTGATGGTTATATTGATACTAAATTACAGATACTTTTGCATTATAAGATGAATCACTTGGTCATGCAGAAAACTGTAAAGCTAACATTAGCTGAATTTGAAACTCCAGAAATATATGATGATATTACACGTATACAAAATCAAATATCCTATAAACCATTTCAAATATATAAATCTATTATTTCTGTACTTTCTTCATTAGTATCATTTATTTCTTCCTTTATCATTTTGTTGAATTGGAAAACATCAATTTTTCCACTATTGATTATTCTTCCGGTAATTTCAATTTATATATACTTAAAAATAGGTAAAAACGAATTTGAAATGTTATATAAGCGGAGTAGTGATGAAAGGGCAAATTGGTACATAAGCCATATTTTAACACATGATTTTGCTGTTAAGGAATTAAGGTTAGGCATATTAGAAAACTATTTTTTAAAAAAATTTGACAAAAATAATCAACTATTTATTACTCAGGAAAATAGCATAAATAAATCTAAAATGGGAAATGGTATTTTATTGGGAATATTGGAGATTATGATAGAGTCAATAATAATGTTTCTTGCAGTTAGAGAGGCGTTTTTAGGAATAATTTTAATTGGAAATGTAACAACCTTTATTAGATCTTTGTCAACAATGCAAACGAGTACCAAAAATATAGTGAACAATATTTATTCCTTCTATAATGGATCACTGTACATGGAGTTACTATATGATTTCACTCATAGTGAGACTGAATACAATAATCTAAAAGAAAAAGTAGTTAACGATATTAAGTCTATCGAGTTTGAAAATGTTTCTTTTTCATATGATGGTAAGGAAAATGTGATAAATAACATAAGTTTTTCAATTAAATCAGGAGAAAAAATAGCAATTGTTGGTGAAAATGGTTCAGGGAAGAGTACTATTTTTAAATTAGTCTGCGGACTTTATGATAATTATGAAGGAAACATTTATATAAACGGTAATAATATTCGTTCAATACAGAAAAAATCATATTATAAGAGGATATCAGCTTTATTCCAGGATTTCTTGAAATACGAGTTAACACTTCGAGAAAATATTGGTTTAGGTGATTTATCAAAACTGTATAATGATGAGGCTTTAATAAACACATTAAAGCGTACGGGAATTGATTCAATATTTTATGAGAAAGAAGGAAAAACTAATCAGTTAGACTTAGAACAGCAACTAGGAAATTGGTTCGAGGACGGGAGACAGTTATCTGGTGGGCAGTGGCAAAAAATTGCATTGTCAAGAGTTTATCTTAAAGAAGCTGATTGTTATTTTTTAGATGAGCCTAGTTCAGCTTTAGATCCAAAATCTGAAGCAAAAATTTTTAAAACTTTTTTTGAATTGTCACAAAATAAGATTGGCATTTTCATTACACATAAGCCAAGTATTACTCAATTTGTAGATAAAATTCTATACTTGGAGAATGGTAATATAGTCGAGACAGGAAGTTTCAATGATTTAAATTTTAAAGGTAAGAAATTCAAAAACTTGTTAGATAAGGAGATTGGAATTGTATATGACACCTCAAGTTGAACAAATTTTAGATTATGTTGCTGATAGATTTACGAACTATGAGCAAATAGTAGCAGAAAGTACAAATGAGACGCTAATTAGCATAGAATCTAAATACAAAAATACTTTTTTTGAAAAATCTTTAAGTCACGGAATTCCATCATTAATTCTAATGTATAGCTCGCTATATAAAGTAACTAGACAAGATAAGTATATGGATCTGTCTAACAGCTATATCAGTAAATTAGTTGAAATAATCTCCAAAGACGGAATAGAATCTCCCTCTCTCTATGCGGGGACTGCTGGTATTTCATTGGCAATTAGGGAAGCTAGTATATCAGGGAAATATTATACCAAGCTATTGGACTCTTTACATCGCCTATTGAAAGAACAAATTCAAGAAAAGTTGATTATAAGTTTATCAAATATAGATAAAGGGATTATTGATCCATTTGACTATGATATGGTTAACGGTTTTAGTGGAATAGCTAATTATTTAATGCTTGAGAGAGAATATTTTTTTGAAGAGTTGAAACAAATAGGAATGTATCTTTTGAAGTATATTGAGACAATTTTTAGTAAAGTGAAAAATTGTTCTATAGATTCAAAAATTGAATTTGATTTAGGTATTGCTCATGGAATAGTTGGTCCAATGTTAATATTGGCGAAGTTAAGATCAGAAAGAATCTTAGAAGATAATGATGAGATATTGAACAAGGCTATCAAGCTAGTATTTTTATATAGAAGAGAAGATAAACTATGGCCTGGTAAAATATATTCTGATAATATTTTGAATCGTGATTTTAAAAATCTCCCTACTAGGATGGCCTGGTGCTACGGTACTCCTGGTACATCACTTGCCTTATTTAAAATATGTCAATTGATGGATTTAAACTATACTGATAGTATTATCGAGAGTTTGATTGCTCAGATAACTAGTCCCGAAAAAAATATTTATTCACTGACAATGTGTCATGGACTATCAGGTGTTTCCTTTATATACGATTTGATTGGTAGAAGCAATTCAAATGTGAGATTAGTGAATTTTGCAGAGTGTTTACGCCAGGAAATAATAATACAATTCTCAGGTCAGAAAATATTTGGATATACTGATAGAGAAAAATTAGGAGAAGTAGAAATTGAATTTGAATCAGTTGGTATATTACAGGGGGTATCGGGAATTGTCTTATTTTTATTAAATCCTTATAGCGATGAGAAACTCTTGTGGGAAAGAATGTTTATTTAATTAAGAGAGGAGAACAAGATGTATAATGTATTTCCAAGAGGCATGATTCGTGTTCCTTTGCAAAAACAGGAATTTTATGAAAAAGGATATGATGAGCTGATAAAAGATAAAGTTTTTATGGAGCAACTTTTAGTTGCTAGTCCTAGTCTCTATCATAGTGTAAAAAATATTGATAAATGTAACGAAAAGAAAAAACAAAAAATAAAAATATCAATAAAAAGTTACGCAAAAAGGGCGGCATTACGTACTACTCCGTTTGGAATTTTTACCGCAATAAATGTAGTCGACCTGAAAAATGAAACAAACTCCAATGTAAAAAAAATTAGTTTTACTAAAAAAGCGACACCAGATTATCTTTGGATATATTCTTTGGTGAAATCTTATGAAATAAAGAATATAGAAGAACTTGCCTTCAAAATTAATACAGCAGCATTTATCCAAGGGGATAGATATGTATTACCATTTACAGTGAGTGAGTTTGAGGAAGATAGAAATATAAGTCTTTCAAAACCAGTTCAGATATTGATTGAAAAATGCCAGAAAAACTATGTGAACTATGAAGAATTGATAAAAATACTTAAAACCAATTATCCGGAGATAGCTTTAGAAGTGCTAACATCATTTATTTACAATTTGGTTGAAAATGATTTTTTAATTTCAGATCTAAGACCACCTATTTGTAATATTAATCCACTAGATTATTTATTATCGAAATTGGAAAAGGGAAGACTAAAAAACGATTTACAACATTTAAAAAATATGATTGAGAATTATAATGATTTAAAAATAGGTGAGGGCTGTAATTTACTTCTTCAAATATTTGATGTCATGAAAAATATCCATAAATATGATATTGGTGGAAATTACCTAAAGGTAGATTCCATAGCAAATTTTAATGGTAGATTTGATGTCTTATCGGAAAAGTCTTTAGAGATTATAAAGCAGCTTGCAGAGATGTTTGTGAAGTTAAATAATAACGTTAAAAGAAGAGGTGGCAGGAAAAATTCACTTAAAGAATATCAGTTGAAATTTATTGGAAAATATGGGGAAAACTGTGCAATTCCTCTTGTAGAAGTAATAAATAAGGATGTTGGTATAGGTTTCCCTGATTATTACAAAGACGAATCAGGAGAAGCAATAGAGTTTAGTGATCCAATAATGCAAATGTTTGAAAAGAAATACGAGGAGGCTCTTTTAGATGGTAAAAGTATTGAATTTCGGTCAAAGGATTTACATGATTTTAAATTAAATCAAAATAATAGTTTAGAATCATTTGAATTAAATTTTAATATCAAAAAACTAAATGATGATATCAAGTTATATTTAGGTGCCAATATTGGTTCTGGTCAAGCTGGAAGAAGTTTCGGTAGATTCTATACATTAAGCGAACAATTGAAAACAACTATTCAAAAATTAGATCAGAAAAATTGTATGAATGTAGAGCTATCATTCGTTCCGAATCAGATAAGAATAGCGAATGTAATGCAAAATTATAGCACTGAAACCTTCAATACATCATTTTTTACAACATCATGGGATTCGACAAATGAAATTAGATTAGAAGACATCTATATAAGATATAGTGAAGGTAAGTTTCATTTTACAACAAGTGATGGGAAAAATGAATTGAAATTTACTATGAATAATATGTTGAATCCTGACAGCCAAAGTAAGGTACTGAGATTGTTGGTTGATATATCAGAGTTTGAGTATGGATTGTCACATTGGTCTTTATTTCCATGGGATATTTTAGCTCAGGAAAAAGTCTATATTCCTGAAATTTCGTTTGAAGGAATTACGATAGCTACCGCACAATGGAACTTATCAATGATAAGAGAACAGTTACTAACTAAAAATAAATTTATTGATAAAAAAGTTATTTTTGATAATTTTAGAAAAACATACAAGGTTCCAAATGACATCATTTTAAAATATGCAGATAATGAATTAAGGCTAGATTTATCTATGGATGATGACTTAGAGATTTTATTTAAAAATATCAAAAAATACGTATACGTTTCGCTAAGAGAAATTGAAAAAGGAGAATCAATTTTTAAAGAATATTTAGGTAACTATAACGCAGAAATAGTTGTTCCAATTATTAAAGAGATAGATAGAAATGAAAGCCATGAAACTAATTTAATCTTTAAAAATGAAATTAAGAGAACATATTTACCATTTTGTGACTGGCTATTTTTAAAGTTGTATGGTCCTAAAGAACGACAAAATGAACTATTAGGTTACTGGAGCAATTATTTGCGAATATACTACCAAGAAATTATAATCAACCCAAAATGTTTTATATGAGATATTATGACACAAATGATCATATAAGAATGCGAGTAAATTCTCGTTCTTTTGAGAATAATTTTTCTTTATATTTGTCAGTAGTTCGTGACTTATTACCTATGTTGATAGAAAAAGGTATTGTCTCAGATATAGAGGTGAGTAGTTATAAGCCAGAGGTAAACAGATATGGGGGACCTAATTTAATACACTATGCTGAAGAAATTTTTTGCAAAGAATCTATTTTATTTATGAATCATATAATAAGTTTGTCAGAAAATGAAAGATTAGTTTGTGCTACATATTTAGTTTTATACTATCTAAATTATTTCTTCAAAGATGAAGTGACAAAGTGTTCTTTTCTCCTTGAGAATTATACTGGAAAATATAAGAAAGAATTTAAAAATTTACCAATTGATTTACCCATAGAGTATATGAAGAGTTTGAAGGGAGTAGCATCGGCGCTAGATAGATATGATTATTTCCAGGAAATGGATAAATATCTTACTTCTTATATGGAAGAATACAATCGATTCGATAGTACAAATGATCTATATAATACAAAATTTAATTTAGTAGGAAGTTTTTTACACTTATCAATGAACCGATTAAATGGGATTAATAGAGAATTTGAAGAGAAGGTATATTGTTTTGCTTATTACACACTAAATGCCCAACAGTATATAGAATAGGAGTAATCAATATGTTAAAAATACAAAACTTAAGAAAATCTTATGGTAAGAGAACGGTACTAGATAATGTCAATATGAATATTCCTAAGGGAAAAGTGTATGCTTTAATAGGTCCAAATGGTGCTGGAAAATCAACTATTATGAAAATTTTGACTGGTTTAATTAATAAAACCAGTGGTTCTATCACTTTTGAAGGTAGAGAATGGTCACGTCGAGATTTGCAGAAAATTGGAAGTATTATTGAAGAACCACCACTTTACAAGAATTTGAGCGCATACGATAATATGAAAGTAGTTACAACAATGCTTGGTATTTCAAATAGTACAATACTTCCGCTATTAAATAAAGTAGGTTTAGGAAACATTGATAGGAGACCAGTAAAGCAATTTTCTCTAGGGATGAAGCAAAGGTTAGGAATAGCTATCGCTTTAATAAATTCACCTAAATTACTTATATTGGACGAGCCTACCAACGGGTTGGATCCTATTGGAATTCAAGAATTAAGGGAAATTATAGAGTCATTTAAATCAGATGGGATGACAGTCATGATTTCAAGTCATATTCTTTCAGAGGTCGAACATCTAGCTGATTTTATTGGTTTTATTTATGAAGGAAAGATTGTACTGGAGAAGGAATATGATGGTTCTGAGAATCTTGAGGAGTTATTTAATAATCAAATTATATATGAAATAGTGGGAAAATATGAAAAAAAGCCCTTTAAAATGAGGCTTTTGAGGTGTATTTCTTTTTTTTGGTAGCTAATTTGGTAGCCAAATAGATTTAGTCGATAAAATCACTTGATATGAGATTGAGTTTATCTGTTAATTCGGAATCAGCGTTTGGGTATAAATGACTATAAATACTAAGTGTAGTTTTGACATCAGAATGACCCAATCGTCTTTGAATATATAGAGCATTTACGTTATATTCATTAATGAGTAATGATGCGTGAGAGTGTCTCAAACCTTTGGGTTGAATGTATTTAACACCTGCACGTTTAGAGTATTTTATAATCTGGTCTCTAATACTACGCTTACGATATGGATTTCCATCAAGTGATAGAATGAATGGTATCTTGTCAACTTTTGCTTGTCGTTCTTTCCATTCCTTAAGTACGTTTAGAGTGTTATCATCAAGCCCAATGGTTCGTCTGGAGCTTTCCGTTTTTAGTTTGTTACGCCGAACCCAATTTTCACGGTTTATGTACTGTAAGTTGTGATTGATTGCTAGAGTTTTCTTTTCAAAATCTACATCTTCCCAATAAAGAGCAGTCGCCTCATTTACACGCATTCCCGTAAAATAATATAACCAAAAAAGTGTATAAACAAAGTGCTCAAAATAACTCTTTTTATCAAGTGATTGTATTACTTTTTGGAACTCGTCTTTTGTCCAAAAATCTATATGTTTTTTTATGATTGGAATTGGACTGATATTACTTGTGGGAATTTCATGAAAAATCAACCCATATTTTTTCGCAGTTTTCAAAACTTGATTAAGCAATGTCATCTTGTTTCTTGCATATGAATTTGAATATCTCTCTAATAAACCGTTTCTATAATTAATCACATCATAAGTAGTAATTTCTCTAGGTTTTTTCTTACCAAAGTATTGAATAAATTCATCGAATATAACTTGACGTCTGTGTTCGAGATCCGGACTTGTTGTAGCGTAATAATTTGGCATAAAAACTTCTTCCATAAACTGCTTAAAAGTCCATTGAGTATGCTTAATTCCTCCTTTTTGTTGTATCTTATTCAAGGCTCTTGTACGTGCTTCAAAGGCTTCTTTTGCGGTTTGAAAACCACGTCTACGTTCTTGATAAGGTTTACCAGTAGCTAGGTCAACTCCAGCTTTAAAAATAATAAGTATATTTGCCAGTCTTATCATCTTTCGTAACACCGGTATATCTAGTTTTTGACATGTAGTTCCTCCAATCCAAGTATCTCTGCTACAACTGATACTGGAACTGTTCCAAGTCCTTTATTATTATAAAAATCGAATCCACGTTCAACCATAATATGTTTTGCTTGCCGTAAAATATTATAAGCAGTCCATTTTGAAAACCCTAAGTCCATAATTTCTTGTACTGTCATAGTTAGTTTATCGTTCATAAGTCAATTTCTCCTTTACTAGTAAGTTCTAGGAATTCTCCTATTAATTGTTTGAGTTCATTATTTAATCGTGGGGTTTGTTCTTTAAGTGCATCTTGTAGTTCTAAAGAAAATGAGCTACTATCAAATGCTTTTAGGTGTTTTCTAAGTCTGGTCTTTTTCACTCTAATAGTGTTAGGTTTGAGGTAGGGGAATAATTCGGGTAAGAGTGCTGGTTCATGAAGAAAAATATAGGCAAATGCTTTTGCTATCATCTGGAACACTCGAAAGACTAAAGAAGCTAAAAATTCTCCAATCGTTTAGAAATCTCTGAAATGGTTTCTTCATTTATAGCCTTTGTCCGAAGTTGGAACTCTAATCGCCACCAAAAAGGCTTACTCTCTATATTTAATTTATCAGCTCTTTTATGACTTAATACCTCTATATTCTTATTGTACAAACGTACTTGAACGTTGCTACCACTTGCACCCCAGTATTTACTTTCTATATTTCCCCCTCTACCGTAGAATATTTTTATGACTAACCCCTCCTTTGATATGTTGTAAAAAAACTATTTCTGGCCTATTGAAGATATCAAAAGCAAGATCTAATCGTGACAGTCTAATTTCTAATCGATTTAATCGAGCGTAATTCATAATCTGCCTCCACACTTGTAACCCCTCAAATTCTTTTAGTGAGTTTGGGTTGAAGTCTAGGCGTATGACTTGATAACCACCATAATCCGATAGTTGAAAGAAAATTAGATTTATACTATCTTCGTTTATCGTTTTATAAAGAGTAAAATAGTCTTCTCTTAGATTTTTCTTGAATACTAAATTCTTGAATTATATTATCGAGTGATTTTTCGTAATTCACGAAATATTCGTCTAAGTGATTGGTTCTCACTATCAAAGATTACTGTTAATCTGTCAATACTGATATAAATAGATTTTTTTCTAGTTCTGATAAATCTACTTTATTTTTGATATTCTCGTAGAGATTGAATGGTATTTTTCAATGTAACGCCTCCTTTCTATGCTTAAAATCTGCGTAATTCGTTGCTACTATTGATTTTTGCCAATGGCTCGTTACTTAGGACGTTGCCTTAAGTGTATCGGATTGCTGGCTGTTAGAAACGCCAGCTTTTATGTTAGAGATTGGGAGAACTTCGAGCTTCGGGCGCTCTGCCTTCGGCTTGCGCCCTTGCACTTGTCTCCCAATCTCTAATTTATTAGTTTTTAAACTACTCAAAATACTTGTCTAGAAAACTCGAGAGCAGTTCAAGTGCTCGAAGTTCAATTTCTTCGTCTCGAATATCGTTAAATACATCATCATTTACTTGAATATATTCTTCTAAACTAGGCGAATAAAAAGAATGAGTATTGTTAATTTTGTTGTTTTGAAATGCCAATTGTGTTGATGTCATAATATCCTCAATCTAGCCATATCTCACTTTTTTTATGGACTTTTTTTATTACCATTTTGGTATAATTGTATTGGTTTTTAAACGAAAGCCTCAGAACGCTTTGCAGAGCTTTCTGGGGTGTTTTTTTGCATACTCATAAATTTAACTAGTATCACTTATTTTGTATGCTTTGTTTTTGTATAACCATTTTGGTTATATAAGTATAATACAACCATTTTGGTTATAAGTCAATAGAAAAACGAAAGGAATTTTAAAATGTTAAAAGACAATATAAAAAAAGCCCGACTAGATGCAGGACTTACTCAATTAGAAGTTGCTGAAAAGTTAGGTGTAGCTCAAGCCCAGTACGCTAGGTGGGAAAACGGAGGGAGAAATCCGAAAGATGAAACAGTAGAAAAATTAGCTGAAATCTTTGGTACATCTTTTGAGATTTTAAAAGGACGTGATGACGGACTAGAAGAAATTGTTAGTTTATTGAGAGAGTATGAACTAACCGAAGAAGACAAAAAAGAAATTATTACTTTTTTTAGAAAAACTTTCTTGCTAATAAGAAAGAGGCTCATTGGAAAAAGAGACAAAAAAATTTAAGAGATATTTTGTAAATGTCACTTTGTGTGAACATGAGTGAATTTGAGTTTAGAGAATGATAGGAGATTGTTTACAATGATAAGTTTAGAGTTGATGTCTGAAGAAAATAGCATAGATGTTTATTCTTTTGAAAAAGAAAAATAGAGAGTATTTTTTGAGCGAAGTTTACCTCCTAGACCAGCTCACTATTTTGATTCAGAAAGTTTTAAAGAAATTACAAGGGAATTGTTAAGGGAACAAGAGAATCATGATGTCTACATGCATCTTATTAGAGATGCACAAGGTATTATGGTTGGAAGAATCAATTTAAGTGTTTTTAGGGAAGGATAGAAAAAAACAGCAGAACTTGGATATAGGATTGGAGAAAATGTTACTAATTTAGGATATGCCAGCGAAGCGGTTAAACTCGTTTTAGAAAAGGCCTTTACTACTTATGGTTTACATAAGATTATCGCGGGGACGGCAACGTACAATCTGGCTTCTCAGAGAGTGCTTTTAAAAAATGGTTTTACCTTTAGTAAAATCATAGAAAATGACTTTCAAATGAATAACGAGTGGATTAATACGGCAGTATTTGAGATAAGGAATCTATAGCATCATCATTACCAGACGTTTGCCAAACCTCAACATTTCTAGTAGACATTCGTCTACTTTTTTAAGTGTACTTGGTTCGTATTTTGTAAGCACTACTTCAAGTCATTATGATTGGGCGATGAAGAAATTAAAAGCACATCAAAAAAATTGTAAGAAAAAATAAGCAGATATGGTATCTTTTTGGTAGCTAAACAGACAAAATATCTTGTTTTTTGCAAATAATACTTAAAAAGAATGTTGATTTATCAGCATTCTTTTTCGTTTCAAATCGATTCTCGGAATTAGAAAAAAAAG